>MDTA01153019.1_pt1 | contig 30038 bp, 28 predicted proteins | sample 811151 | NCBI WGS metagenome assembly MDTA01 (sample SAMN05326648, study PRJNA326480) | marine metagenome | isolation source: seawater | place: Indian Ocean: South | collected 2010 | reverse complement strand
TCATGCAACTGTCTGGCACAATCTTTGATATTATGGTGTGCAATTATAAACCTTGCTTCTGGAAGATGTTTTTTTAAAGCGGGTGTGTGAAAAACTTTCATACCACAAAAATCTCTTTTAGTTTTTCTACTTTCATTATCACAAAAAGCTGAAACTTGAATGCCTGCCTCTCTGCAAGCATTTAAAACTGCTTCTGACTCTTCTACAAGAGAAACAATAACTATCGGGCTACCGTTTTTTTTAAGAGCTTCAACACATTCATATTTAGCTATTTTATCCATAAACATATCTATTAACATCTAATAAAAATAAGTCAATTAATGTTATCTAAGTAATTAATAATATTTTCTGAAGTTCTACGACTATCAAAACAATAATTGTCATAATTTTTAATCAAATTTACGTTTTTATTATTTAAGTTTTTTTTAAAAATATTTTCAAATTTTTTAAAATTTGTAATTCTAATTAAATTGTTCGTTTTATTATTGGGCAAAAAGGAATGATTAGAATTTTTAGGATCCAAAAAAAAACAATTCTTTTTTAGACTCATTAATTCAAATCCTAAAGTAGAACTCCAAGTAAATAATGATTTTGCTTTAGACCCCAAAACATAACTGTCTGAATAATCTGTAGATTGATCCACGATATATTTAATATTTTTAACACCTTTAAAAATTGAAATCTCTTTCATATCATTAAAATTTTTTTTGTGTTTAATAGCTATATTCAATTCAGGGTATTTAAGTGCAATTTTTTTAATCCATTCGAAATGCTCGTAATATTCAAAATAATAGTTATCATACCCTGAATGAAAATTTCTAGTATGGGAGCTAGCAAATATAAGAATATCATATGAAAACTTTTTTCCATTTAATCTTTTTATATTGGGATAATTAAAAAAATCACTTTCCATAAAAAGAGAGCCAACAGGAATAATTTTTTTTATTTTACAGTCAAAATTTTTTAGATAAGGGTAACTTTTTGAACCTAAGGAAAATAGTATATCTGCGCAGGTAAACATACCTGGTCCATTTATTTGAAATAAATTTTTTTGTAATAAACAACTTAATTTACCGTTGTATTGGTGAAAAATTTCATCTTTTATAGCAGATGAGTCATAAAATCTTTCCTGTAAAATAGATTTAGACCTATTAATAAAAAAAATTGAATTATATTTATAATACTTTTTTAGAAAATTTGTTAAAATCGGTACTAAATTTTCTCTCAATTTAAGACTAAAAAAAATTGAATAACATAATAATCTTATCAATCTTATAAAAGAGATTTTTTTCTTTTCTTCTAAATTTATATTTCTATAATTGAAATAAAATATATTTTTGAAATTATTAAAAAAAGCTTTTTTATCATATACTAGAAAAAGTGCTTTCTTCTTTTTTTTTATTTTTTCATACTTTCTTAGAATAATGTTTCTATCTATCCCATCAATCAAGATATCAAAATAATTGATTTTTGGTCTGATCTTTTTTTTTTCAAAAAATTTTAAATATGAAAATATTAATAAAAATTCTAATACTGACAAGGGTAAACAAAATAAGCTAAATATTTTTGAGAATTTTCCCTTATTATTTATAAACTTTGAGAATAAAAAAATTTTTGTTTCATGTTCTAAAGTTTTAATTGATAAACAAAGTTCTTTTTCCATAGTTTTTAAGAATAGTTTATATTCTTTTTTCTTTATAAAGCTGGAAATAAAACTTATTAAATCTATTTGTAACTCAGAAATTTTTTTTTTCCGATTTAACTGAAAATTAAATATGGTCATTTTTTTGACCAGATAATTTTTTTATTTAAACTGTAACTTCCATACATAAAAAATCTCTTTTCGTATTTTGATATGAATTTACCAGCTTCATGATAGGAGTTAGGGCTTGACAGAAATATTACAAGCGTTCCGGTTTTTGGAAAGATTTTTTGATGTACTTGTATCTCTTTTTTATTTGGAAATCTTTTGAGTTGATTTTTATCACTATATTTTTTTTTAAGCTTACAAATATTAAAAGATCCTCCTGATTTTTTTGATACATTATTAAAATATAGCAGAAAGTTAATTATTCTATTATCTCTATCTCTATGAGCTTCTCGATAATAACCATTTTCAGCTATTGAGAAATCAACATCAAGATTTAACAAAGATTTTGATAATGGTGATCTCTGGTATGACTCTTTAATAAAGTTAATAAAATTTGTTTTCTGTAAACCAAAATTAGTTTTAGAGAAATTATCAATCCTATTGCTGTAAATCCATTTGGAATTGTCTAGATTGAGAGCTTTCCTCATTTTCTTAAAACTTTTCATATTATTGAGCTGATTAAATAATTTTTTTGAAAAATTTGAGTTTTGAATAAATTTTTTAAAGTTTTCTGATCCTTTATTAATCCTATTTCTTGATACCATTACTCGATCATCAAATTTATTGAAATCATCGATTTCTTTTATGATTTGAAAACAATTTTTTTTGTTAATAAAATTTTCTACTACAGCTACAGGGTAGTCAGATTTAATTAAGTTTATTTTATTAAATAAATTTTTTTTTAGTTTTTCCATATTTTTTTAAATAGATTAAAATCCTCTTTATCATCAATATCTAAACTTGAAATTTTATTAGTCTCTATAGGATAGGGATTTTTATCTAACCTGTCTTTGTTTAATTCGTAAATTTCTTTTTTAGCTATAAAAGCAGCGCTGTTAACTTCATAAATTTTTTTTAAATCTTGTGTTTTAGGCCATTTTAGTTTTTTATAGTCGTGTGAGATCCACTGTTTTTTATGATTCATAAGAAATTTATTTATTATTGAACTACTAAAAGCGCTATTATTTTTTTTTTTAAAAAATTCTTTAATAAAATTAAGATATTCTTTCTCATCGAATAAGGGGCTTGTTACATGCGTCCATAGTATAAAATTATTTTTACAAAGTTTAGGCGCCAAATTAATTAATGACTGAAGACTATTATCAGAAGCTAGTTTTTTAGATCTTACATGGCTAATAATATCTTTCTTACCTTTAAGAAATAATAAAATTTTTTTTATATCAGTTGAGACAATTATTTCTAAATCAATATTTTCCCTTTTAAGTAATCTTTTTAATTTCAGTAACTGAAGTATTTTTAATTCTGAAATTCCTAATTTAAAGTTTTTCAAAGGTAAAATATTTTTATTTTTTAATCGTTTACTATTTTTCCTTATTGGCAAAAAAATACTTATTGATTTTTTTTTCATTTTATATGCTCAATTAAATGTCTAATTTTTTAATACTATTGTTAGTTAACATAAATGTTTTTTCACAATTTCTTAATACTTGAATATCGTGGGAAACAATTATTCTTGTTATTCCTTTAAGTTTTTTAACATCAGAGATAATCATTTGTGAGCTTTTTGCGTCTATTGAATTTAAAGACTCATCCATTACTAAAATCTTAGGAGTATTATAAATAGCCCTTGCTAGAGCGATTCTTTGTATCTGTCCACCAGATAGTCTACTACCTCTCTCACCTACCTCTGTTTTTAATCCTTTTGGTAAACTTTGCAAAACTTTTTTTAAGCCTGATAGTTTGACTGCTTTTTTTAATTTTTTTGGACTTGTAATCTTCTTGTTAAAAGTAATATTTTCTAACACACTACTATCAATTAAATAAGAATTTTGAGGAATATAACTAATTATATTTTGCCAAGATTTTAAACTATAATTATCCAAAATATTTTTTCCGTCTATCAAAATTTTTCCTTTTGACGGGGTAAGAAAACCAAATAATATATCTAGCATTGTACTTTTTCCTGAACCGTTTGGACCATAGATACCAATCATTGAGTTTTTTTCGATTGAAAAATTCATATTTTTAAATACCGGGTGGTCTTTATATGAAAAACTTATATTTTTAAAAGATATTTTATTTTTAAATTTCAGTTCACTATCTAAAATTTTACTTTCATTAACTGTATTTTTTATTTTTTTAATTTCTGAAAAAATTATATTTAAACTTGGTTTGTAAATCTTTATTTGCTGAAATGCTTTAAATGATTTAGCTGCGCTTGGTAATATTCGAGAAGCGAAAATAACTATTAAACTCATAATTACTAAAATATCGGATGATTTATAATTAATCTTAGTTAGATAAAATAGTACAAGTATCGCAAACACTATTATAAAATATTCAAGCCAATATCTTGGGATTTTCTGTAATACCTCAAGTTTCCAATTAGCTTCGAAAATCTTAAGATTATTTTTACTAAAATCATCAGTAAAATAATTTTTTTTTCCGTAGATTATAATTTCTCTAAGTCCTTGAATAATTTGAGAAGATTTTTTAACATATGCGATATCAGTAATTAATCTTTTTTTTGAGAGATCGTTAATATTTTTTTTTGTTATTAAATTAAATAAAAATAAAAAAAAAACTGAAATTATAAAAATTGATAAAAATACTCTTGGTTCGATTATTAATAAAATAATTCCTATTGAAGTTATTATGGTTATTTCGCTTAAAAAAATTACTACATTCATAAGTAAATGAACCAAAAAACTTATTTCATTTATCAAAACATTAGTAATTTTAGATGAGTTTTCCCTGTAATAAAATTTTTTTTTATCATTAATAAAGTTGTAAATTATTTTTTCAGATAAATATTTTTTTACTCTCCAAATAAATTTACTTTCTTTGTAAGATCCATAGGTTAGAAATAAACTTTTGAATAAATATACTGTCAAACATGAAATTATCAAAATTACTAAAATAAACTCATCACTTTGATTTTTTCCAAAAATAAAATTTAGAGAATTTTGAAAATTTGTAGCTCTTTCATTCTCAAAAATAAATGAAATTATAGGAATAATTAAAGATATCCCAATGATTTCAAGGAAAGTTGAGATCAATATTATAAAAAATATATATTTTGAATCAGTTATTAATTCATCAGATAATAATAATTTTAATTTTTTTAAAAACATAAATTAAATTAATTTCAATTTGTTTTATAATTTTTCAAGAAGTTATTAAATTCAGATAAAAAATTAGGGTTATCAGAGTAATTATATTTTTTAAGTTTTTTTAAAGTAACTTGTAATTTTTTCTGATACCAATATTTTTCTAAGTTATCGTAATTTTTAGACAAAAATTTTCCAGCAGTTTTAAAATCTTTATGAATGAAGCCAAATTTTTTTAAAGAAACAAAAATATCTTTTATATTTTTTTTAAACCCATATTTATTTAAATCATGTTTAAGAATTAATATCATTGGTGTATTGGAATATAATGCTTCTACAGCCGCAGTGCAAAAAACATCACTAATAAGTAACTTTGTTTCTGATAAAATTTTATCTATTCTTTTGTTTATTACTAATTTGTATCCTTTCTTTTTTAAATAATCATAATCTTTTTCTTCTTTTCTGAAACATTTAATATTAAGCAATTTTTTTTGTTTTATATTGTTACACAGTTCAAGATGGTTCTGTTTTCTCTTTTTAACGTTAAAATCTCGGTATAATAAAAAATAATCAAAATAATAAAATTCAGTCTCAAGTGTGTCAGGTAAAAAATATATTTTTTTGTTTTTAAAATAATTTATTTTTTTCAATTTTTTAAATCTATTTAAATAATTTAGCCCTAGTCCTTTTCTGTCATTCCAGTAAAAATATTTGCTACAATTTCTTTTTTCAATTTTTTCTGTAATATTATTATTAGTGAAATTATAGCCATAGCCATGTTGAAAACCTAAAACTTGTTTTCTATTTGATAACATTCTTGATGCCAAAATTTTATAAAAGTCACTAGTGTGAATATTAATAGCGCTACCTAATATCTTTAAATTTTTAAAATAAAAATTCGACTCATTCAAATATTCTTCGAAATTCTCGAGGTAGTTTTTTGGTAAAGTATTTTTCAATAGAATATTAAAAACTTTATCGATATTGTCTTGCTCCTTAACTTTTATGGTTGTTCTCAATTCATTTTGAGTTACCTTACTTTTTATATTATCATTGAAAGCTGCTCCTGAGGATAAAATTAATATTTTTCCATAAGAAATTAAAAAAAACTTAATTCGATCTTTAAAACAAAAATAAGCATCAGTTATTAAAATTGGTTTTCTAATAAAAATAAACAACCTTATGAAAAAATTAAGTAAATTATTTAGGTAGAAAATATTTTTTCTTTTTTCAACAAATTTAAAATCACTCTTGATATTGTTATTTTTATTAAATTGATTATCAACTAATGATGAAATATAGTTTATCTTCTCTTTTTCAAACAATTCAATTGAATGATTTATTACATAATCATAATTCAGATTATCTTTGATAAATATTTTTTTTTTCTTATTTTTTTCAAAATTAATAACAATAATTGATAGTACATGAAATAACCATGAGTCTAAAATTGTAGACCATATAAAATTATTGCGAGGTATTTTATGTATATATGATAGCTGTCTGGATAGCTGACTTTTATACTTATTTATTTTATTAAGAATTATTAGCTTTTTTTCCTCAAAAGCTTTTTGAGTCAATTTCATAATACAATTGATAATTTTTACAATTAATTACCTAAAATCCCAACACTACCTGAATTTTCTAATGCAAGAAGAAAAGTACGATTAGAATCGTCATAGATAATATCTCTTATTCTCTCTCCTATAAAAATTTTCTCACTAAAAATAATTTTAGTTAAATTTTTATCAAATTTCACTCTATAAAGAGATTTTGACTGTAGCGAAGAAACTAAATAATTGCCTTTCCATTTTGGATGAAAATTATCAGGAACTTGAATAATTTGAGAAATTCCAATCGATGGAACGAAAGAAAAAATAGGTTCCTGAAAGCTGTTTAAATAATGATTTTTTTTATAATAAAATTCATTTTTGTAATTTTCTTTATATTCGTACCTCTCGCCATAAGAAGAAATTGGCCATCCATAGTTTTTACCTTTTTTAATATGATTAATTTCGTCACCCCCATACGGTCCGTGTTCTGTTGAAATTATTTTACCATCATTATTCAAAATTAATCCTTGCGGATTTCTGTGACCTGAAGAGAAGACTTCAAATTTATTGTTACTTAAATTTAAAAAAATTGTTTTTCCAAACAATGAGTTTTTGTTTTGAGCTAGACTTTTTTCTTCATTATCATCATCACCAGTTGAGAAAAGAATTCCTTTATTATTTTCAAAATTAAAACCTGCCATTTTACCTGCTATGACATTTTGAATGCATTCTGAGGTAGAAAAAATTTTTTTAAATTTAAAATTATTTTCTAATTTAGAGGTTAAAATTACCAACTTATAGCACTTTTCTTTAATATTTAATTCTGATGCGCTTACAAAAAATTTATTATTAGTAATTAAAGTATCTTTAATGTCATTAATATTGAATTGTTTAATATTACTTTTTAAGATTTTGATTTGGTATTCTTCATCTAAACTGTGTAAATCTTTTTTTGATAAAATTCCGAAAATACCAGTTGATCCAGTTAATAGTAAATTTTTATCATAATCTTCAATAAAGAATTTTTTTTTATTCGAAATTTTTATATTTTTTAATATTTGGTAATGATTAAGAGCAGAGTATTCTAACTCATTAATATTCAGTTTTTTAAAGTTTAATTTTAAAAATTGAGTTTGTGGTAATAGTAATACGTTATAATTACTATCTTTTAACTTTGCGATCTCTGTTAAATATTCGTCTCCAAATATAAATTTTTTTACAAATATTTTAACACTATTAGGCAAATTTTTTCTTAATTGACCTCTAATAGAATCAATATTTACTAAAATTAGAACAAAAGTTACTACTATGAATAATGATAAAATTTTGGTTTTTTTTTTAAATTTCATTTTTGCTATAAAATTAATTAAAAATAATATATTAATATTATATGAAAAAATTATTTAAGAGTAAATTTTTTTTAATAATTTTTCTTTTTTTCGTTTTCAATTTTATCTCTTATTTTATAATTTTAAAAAAATTAAATATTAATATTTATGATAAGAATTACTCAGAAATTAAATTAAATGGTTTTTCATCTAAAATCTACAGTGAGATAACTCACCCTTACTTTGGTTTCTTTAGCTTTCATCAAAATAATGACAATAAAGATAGTACTTTGTTGTTTAGTAATATTGTAAAAATAACAAAAAATGAGGATAATAAAAGCTATCTTAAAATATTATTTCTTGGAGGCTCAGCAGTTACATCTTTTTCAAGTTTTTATGATGGTGATAATTTTAAGGGTAGTTCAAATCGAAAATTAAAAAAATTATCTGAAAAGAAAGATCTCAAAAATATTTTAGAAAAAAAATTTAGTGAAAAATTCAAAAATCAAAACTTAATTATCTATAACGGTGCATCAAACGGTTTTAAACAACCTCAACAATTATTTAAGCTATATTATTTGCATTTTTTGGGATACAAGTTTGATTTTGTTATCGATATTTCAGGTCACCACGAGATTGTACACCCTTTAACAAGAAACGTAGATTTTAATTTACCACTTGATTGGCCTAGAGGTTATTTTAACGACGCCAAAAATTTCATTACTGATTATTCTTGTCTTGAAAATAATAAAAAATTACAAAAGATAAATTCAAAAGTTCCTATCATCGAAATCTTATCATTAATCTATATTATAGACTGTAAAAAGAAAGTTAATCCAAGGATTGAGAATAAATATTTTCAAATTAAAGACTACAAAGGAATTAATGAAATTGACATTATAAATAAATCAATAAATATTTGGCAAAGATCTGTTGAGGAAATAAACTCATTTACATCATCGAATAATACAAAATTTATTTCTGTTATTATGCCAAGTCAGTATCAGCAAAATTCAAAAGAATTGACTGAATACGAAAAAAATAATCTTTTAGGTAACAATGAATATGGTGAGGTAATAAAAAAATATTACAGTAATTTAGATTATTTAGAAAATAGTAAAATAGAACATAAATTAGATTTAAGAGAAATCTTTAAAACAGAAGTTTCTACAATGTACTCGGATAATTGCTGTCGGTACTCAGAAAAAGGAATTGAAATAATTCTTGAAGAAATCATTAATAAAATAAAAAATTAAATTTTTTTTTTTGATAGAAAAGCAAAAAGAGTAAATTTATCACTTGGTTCTCTAATTGCACTAATTAAGCTAATCTTTAAGTTCAGCGATTGAGATAAAAATTTCAATGATTGTTTTGAAAAAACATGTAAATGATCTAAGTGGAATTCTTGTCTATTTTTTCCTTTAGATGCAGCTTTAATGTCAGGCACCTCAATATAAACGTAACCATCGGAACTCAAGATTTTTTTTACTTTATTTAAAATTTTTTTAGGATCTGATATGTGTTCAATCACTTTATTAAGAGAAATAAAATTAAATTTTTTTTTTATTTTTAATTTTAAAAAATCTCCATTGATAGTATTAATCTTTAAGTTTTTTTTAATATGCTCACAACTTTTTTTGTCGGGATCAAGCGCAGTAATTCTAAATCTTTTTTTTTTCATTTTGTAGGGAAAAATTCCTAAACCAGAACCTATATCTAAAAGAGAAATTTCGTTTAAATTTTTAAATTTCATATTAGTATTAATAAATTTAACAACTCTTTTTACTCTAAAATAGTTATCAGATTTTTTTGAGGGAATTTTATTAATTTTATTAAAGTTTTCTTTTAATTCTCCTTTATATACAGATTTATTATATTCAGATGAATAAAGGTTTTTAACATCCATTTTAAGTTTACCTGAAAAATGATTACATCTTGGACATTTGTAATAAGCTCTATTATATAAATTATAATTTACTGAATTATAAACTGTCTCACTTTTAGGTTTTTGAAAATATTCAAATTTTTTAAAAGTTTTTTTATAATTGCAAATTTTACAACTTACCATTTTATAATTTATCTAACCAAATTAATACTTTTTGGTTTTCTTCTTTGCAATATTTGTTAAATTTTTTAATATATTTTTTTTCAATTAACATTATAAAAATTCTTTTAAGTTTGTTAATTACTAATGCAGTCCTAAATTTTTTTTTTAAACGTGAGTTAATTGATTGTGTTGCATAAAAGCCCCAATCTTTTCTAGTGACATCATGTTTAGCATGAGATTTTGTTACAAAACTTATTTGTTCGTTTGGATTAAGGTATATTTCACCGCAATCTTTAATCTGTATTTTGCTAAAAATACCTGCTGAAAATTTTCTAGGTTTTCTTCTTTTTTTAATTTTCATTTTTACTAGAATGGATTTACCATTTCCAATTTTTAATTAAAAAGTTTTTTATTTTCCATTTGTTATTTTCTTTGAACCAAATTTTTTTATTTCTGTGGTAATTACATATCTTGAAGAAATCAAATTGAGATATACCCAAATAATTACAAAATTTTTTAATTTCCGCTTTTGGATTTTCATTTCCAAGTTTTTTGATCTTCTTAATTGCATTAGTTCTACTTATTCTTTTATTTCTAATTTCAATTGATAGATTATCCCATATTCTTGTGAAGCCAAATTTATACCATTTCATATAATGGTGAATAGTAATTAAAAACTCATCATCGATGTCAGCAAAATTGTATACACCTGTTTTTGGTTTCTTTAATTTTTTAAATCCAAATTTTCTTGAAATATTGAATATTTTTTTTGGATCCCATTTAAAAAAATAACCAAGAAAGACTTCCTCTATCTTATTTCTACTTATTTCATTTTTAGATGGCAACTTGTAAGGAAATAAGTTTTTAAAATTTAATCTTTTGTCAAACCAATCATTTATTATAGTTCCATTATTTACTCCATAATACTTTCTCCATTCATTGGTCATTTTTTTACCCATTAATTTTTTAGTCCCTCCATACTCATCAGCAGCATTCTCTCCCCAAAAAATTAATTTTATATTTTTTTCGATAGCTGTTCTTACTGCTATCGCATGTAAAGCCATGTGCATTGGTATTAATGGGTTTCCAAATACTTTAAATGATTTAAACGTAAAATATTTTTCAATTTTCGGATCTATAGAAAAATCAATATGATCAACTCCTAAACTAATTAAGTTACTCAAATTTTTAGTTCCTATTTGATTTCTAGCTGGTGAGCGCCAAGTGATACATAATGGTCTTAGTTTGTATTTTAATGCTGTTAGAACCTGCCACGTACTATCTTTTCCACCACTCACTGGTATTAAGCAGTCATAAATGTTATTTTTCTTTTTATTTTTTTTGACTAAGTCTAAAAACTCTTTTTTCCTTTCAGACCAATTGACAATTTCTCTTTTAAATTTAATAGGCTTGCAGACACTGCATAAATTACTTTTTATTTCTAAATTTAAGTTTGGCCTTGTAGAAGGTAATACGCAATTTTTACAATATAATATTTTTTTCATCAATTTAATTTTTGATTATTGTCTAAAAAAATTTTAGAACTTATAAATGAAAACAAAAATTTGCTCATATGATTTGGTGAGGTTTTATTGTTAAATAATTCTATTATTTTATTTCTATCAACAATTTCAAATATCTTAGATTTCTCATCTAATAAAAATTCCAACGTATTTTTATCGCTAAAGTCTACTAAAGAGTTTATTGAAGCATTAAATCCTTTTTTAATTCTATCCAACCTAACTTTTTCGTTTAAATACCCTTTAAAAGTCTCCCTTAAAATATATTTTGCATATCCTTTTTGAATCAAAAATTTACTTGGAATTGAAAACATAAAATTTACAAGATCTGTATCCAAAAAAGGACTTCTATTTTCAACTGAATATTGCATACAATTAAGATCCTCTTGATTTAAGATCAATGGAGTTATCTCATGAAATAACTCATTTAGTCTTCTATTATTAAAAAGATCCTCATCATATTTCTCTTCTTTAAAAGCAATTTTATTTTTACTTATTAAAAACTTGCTAATTTCATCTTTACCGTCATAAATATGATCTCTGAAATCTGGATTTTTAATGTAAAGATCAAAATTGTGAAAATTAGGATTTCTTACAAATTTTCTTATATTGTCTTTCCAATAAATTACATTTTTTTCAAAATTTGCATTTTGATCTTTGCATATTTTTAAATGTTGCAAAAAATGATCATAATAACCCGAATATATTTCGTCAGCAGCTGTACCAGAAATTGCAACTTTGAATCCATTCTCACTTATTGATTTAGCTAAAAGTGAGTGTACATGATAACTTATAGTGGCAACTGGTGCATCGTGATATTTAATTTGATCTTTTAATTGATCTAGAAACATTTTCTTATTGAGAGAAACTTGTAAATTTTCACATTTCAAATCATTTAAAGTAAGCTTAATGTTTTCTCTTTCATCGTATCTTTCATCTTCATCAATAATAGAAAAAGTTTTAGTCTTGAAATTAAATTCTTTTGAAATTACTGAAGCTAATCCTGATGAATCAACTCCTCCACTCAAGCATACAGCAATTGGAACATCTGACCTTAGTCTTAGCTTCATACTATTTAGTAATAACCTTTTAGATTCAACAATAATATCTTCTAAGCTTAAATTTTTTAATTTACTTATTTTTGGTCTCCAAAATTTTTTTTTCTTAATTTCGAAATTAGAATTTACTGTTAGACTTTCTGCTCCATTTAGATGAAAAACATTATTGAAATGAGTTTGAGATGACTTGTGTAATGCTTTATATCCATGAGATATAAAATTATTTAGATGCCTATAATTTATGTCGATGTTTTTATCACATAAACTTCTAATAAATTTAATCTCTGAACCAAAGTAAAAACCTTCATTTGAATTTAAATAAAAGAGAGGCTTTTCGCTAAATCGATCCCTTGAAATAAATAATTTTTTTTCTTTTGTATCATAAATTGCAAAAGCCCACATTCCTTCGAAATATTTTACACATTCCTCCCCGTAAAACTTGTAATACTTGATTAATACTTCAGTATCAGAGCTTGTTTCAAATTTTTCTCCCCTCTTTTCAAGATCTTTTTTTAATTCTAAGTAATTATAGATTTCACCATTAAAAACTAAAACATTCCCATTATCATAAAAGGGCTGATTAGATCTTGTATTTAAGTCAATTATACTTAATCGCGTATGAAGTAAATTTACACTAATATTTCCCTTAACTTGATCTTGGTATGAGTTAGAAAAATCTGGTCCTCGATTTTTCATTAATTCCAAAGTTCTATTTATAATTTTACTTTCAATTTTTTTTTTTCCAAAAAATCCAGAAATTCCACACATAAATTTGAGATTTATTTTTTTAAAAATTTTGAGAAAATGATTTGGTCTTTTACAATATTTTTTTTTAATTTTTTTCCTAGAACTGCTTTTTTGTCTTTGATTTTAATTCCTGATTGAGATCTAACCCATTTAATGTCTTGCTCAATAATAGTTTTATTTTTTTTCAAATTTCTTGAAGCTACAGCGCTTCTTCTTAAAGATTTTATATAATTCTTTTCACAAACTTCGAGTTTCTTTATACCGTTTCCTCTCATTAATTCTTGAAGTCTAATATTTTCCACTAGCTGTCTCATTTCACTAGGATCAGCAGATAATTTATGGTCTCTAAAATTTGATTGATTTTTATTTAAAGTAAAATGTTTTTCTATCACTCTTGCCCCATAAGCAACTGCAATTGTACAAGCTAGTATACCAATTGTGTGATCTGAATAACCAATAGTACAATCCTTAAATTTGTTCTTTAATGATTTGATTGCCGTTAAATTTGCATACTTTTTTTCAACCGGATAACTAGATACACAATGCATTAATGTAAGTGTATTTTTTTTTAAACCTTTTTTTTTCCACTCATTAAAAATTAATCTTTTAGCATTTTGAATATCTTTATAATCGGAAAGACCAGTCGATAATAAAATAGGTTTGTTAAAACTAGCAATTTTTTTTATTAACGGATAAAAATCATTGTCTCCAGATGCAATTTTAAAATATTTTTGTATTTTATTTAAAAAACCAGCACTACTTAAATCAGTTGGTGTTGATATGAAAATTATTTTATTCTTTTTCGAATAATCAGACAATTTTTTAAATTGCTCGAAAGAAAACTGATACTTTTTTAATTGTTTAATTCTTTTTTTATCACTAATTACATTCAAAAGTTCTGGAATTATTGTTTGAAATTTTACCGCATCTGCTCCAGATTTCTTCGCTTGTAAAATCATTCTTTTGGCAAGATTAAAATTACCCTCGTGATTATTACCTACTTCGGCTATTACAAAAGTTTTTTTTAAATTACGCAACATAATTATCAAACTTAAAAATTTTTCTTTTTTTTGCAAATTTGCATAGATCTTTATTATAAAACTTAATATAATTTTTTTTTGTTTTAACAAAAATAAAATTACCTCTTATTAGAAATTCAGAGGAATGTTTAATATTAAGTTTTTTTTTAAACTCACTACATTCTTTTATAAAAAAAATTTTTTTCTTAATAAGAGTATATGCATTATGATAAGGAAAAGTTAAAGCTCTAACAAAATTAAATATTTGGGATGAATTTTTTTTATTCCAATCTATAATTCCATCTTCAAAATTTCTTTGTTTGAAGTATGAAGCTTTTTTATTGTTTTGTTTTTTTAATCTATCACGATTAAATAATTTAATTATAGATCTGTATGTCATAGCCGGGAATAAATTATTTGATTTTTCATGTACCGACTTGATGTCATCTTTTTTAGACAACTTAAATATTTTTTCTGAAACTATATTTCCAGTATCTATGCCTTTTTTCATTTTGATTACAGAAAGACCTATATTCTTCTCTCCGTTAATTATTTGCCAATTTAGGGGAGATCCGCCTCTATATTTAGGTAACTTTCCAGCATGCAAATTTAAAGAACCAAATTTTGGCAAATTTAAATAATCATTTTTAATTATATATGGAAATCCACAGAAAATATTAATATCAATTTTTTTTTTATTTTTCTTTATAATTTTATGTATTCCATCTTTATCTGCTAATATAAATTTTTCTTTTCTTTTTCTTAAAATTGTTAAAACACTTTCGTTTAAAAATTTTTTTGCAATTATTATATTTTTAATCTTGATTTTTTTTTTCCTTTTTAAAAGGCGGTATACTTCAAGTCCTCTGAATCCATTAAAGAAAAGAGATATGTTAATCACGAAATTATTCAGAAAAAATATTTTTATACCAATTAATGTACCTTAAATAACCTTTTTCTAAAGGCCAGTTTGACTTGTAATTTATTAACTTCTCTGCCTTTGAAACGCTTAGTGTTCCTCTCAAAGGCATTAACTTATCTCTTTTTTTGTAAGTAACCTTTAAATGAGAAAAGTTTTTTTGTAATAAATCTAATAACTTATTGATTGTTCTAGAGTTGCCGTAGGTTATATTAAAGGTCTCTTGAATTGAATTTTTAGATTTCAAACAACATATAATTCCGTTAATTAAGTCTTCGATATAAGTAAAATCTAATTTTTCTGAACCATCACCATTGATTATTATATTTGATTTATTTAAAGCACTTTCAATAAAAATTTGCCCGACTCTTCGACTTATACATCTCTCGCCATACAAAGCTGATGGTCTTATTATTGTATATGGTAAATCAAATGTTTGCCCATAAGCTTTGATGATTTTTTCAGCAGATAATTTTAGAGCTCCATAAATGCCTAAGGGATTACAATTGTCTTCTTCTGTTACTTTTTTTTTAAGAAAATTTCCGTAAACCATGCTTGAGGATAAAAAAATAAAATGTTCTATATTATTTTTTGCATTATCTAATGAATTCTCAAGAGTTCTTAAACTATGATCAAAAGTTGAATGTGGGTCTTTATTTGATCTGTTAGCGTGGGAGACTGCTGCTAAATGTATTATCACCTGTGGTTTGAAATAAGATATGTATTTACTTAATGCTAGGTAATCTCTTGCATCAATTTTTTTTAAAATAATATTATTTTTTTTTAGCAGATTGAATCTTTGTTTTAAAATTTTCAGTGCTAGTTTTGGAAAAGGTAAATTATTTTCATTGTCTCTCACGCTGTAAATATTATTAACAACTAAACCATCTAAAACTGATACTTTTGCGCCGAGAGACTTTAATCTTAATGCTAAATTGTGACCAATAAATCCTGCTCCGCCAATAATTAAGATTTTCCTATTTTTTATATAATGCCTACTCATGATCTATTTTATAATTTTCTTAATAAATTTAGATATATATCTTAAATTACTTTGTTTGAGATGCGGCCCAACTGGTAAAGCAATAGATTGATAGCTAATCTTCGAGGCATTTTTGAAACTGCTTTTTTTAAATCTATATTTTTTTTTATAATATGTCATGTGGGGTACTGGTTTAGGATAGTAAATACTTGTACCAATACCATTTTTATTAAGAAACTTAATTATATTTGCTCGTTTAGCTAAATTTTTTTTTTTAAAAATTATACTCATACAATAATTACTGCTAGTTTTAAGGAAATCATGATTTTTAAGAATAAAAATTTCTTTTAATGTTTTTAATTCGCGACTCATAAATTCAAAGTTTTTTTTTCTTTGTATTAAAAAATTTTTTACCTTTTTCATCTGCTCAACTCCTATTGCAGCATGTACTTCGCTCATTCTATAATTTAAACCAAGATCTTTTACGTCGTACTTTCCAGGAAAATCTCTTTGATTATAAGTCTTGTCTACTCCAAAGGCTTTTTTGCTCTTAACTAGATTATAAATTTTTTTATTGTTTGTAATTAACATACCCCCCTCGGCGGATGTGATGTGTTTTACTGGGTAAAAAGAAAATACACCTGCTTCGCCATATAGCCCTACATGTCTATTTTTAATTTTAGATCCAACAGATAGAGCGCAATCCTCTAAAACCCGGAGATTATGTTTACGAGCTATTTTATTAATTTTAATCATGTCTACTGGTATACCTAAAAAGTGCACTACGACTATAGCTTTTGTTTTTTTTGTAATTTTTTTTTCAATTAGATCAATATCAATATTTCCCGTCTTAAGTTCACAATCAACAAATATAGGTTTTGCTCCCACTATTTCAATTGCATGAGCTGTAGCTACATGTGTTTGTGCAGGCACAATAACTTCATCTCCTTTCTTTATCCCAATTGCAAGATAAAAAAGATGCATCCCAGCTGTGCAAGATGAAATTGAAACTGCATATTTTGAATTGGTAAATTTTTTAAATTTATCTTCAAATTCTATTGTTTTTTTTCCGTGTACATATTTTCCACTTTTTAATACTTTTAAAACAGAACCAAATTCTGAATTATTAACTATTGGTTTACCAAAAGGAAAATTTTTCATGAAATTTTAAGTTTTCTAAAATCTATTTTAATATTTTTATTAGTTTTAAAAGATTTTTCTATCCCTAAACAAATTAGCATTGAATTTACCACCTCTTGAAATGTAATTAAATTTTTTCCTTTTCCAATTAGATTTAAAACAAAACTTTTTAAAATGTTATTTTTGTTTTTATTTTCAAATTTTAAATTAAAAAAATTTGGACTTATTTTCTTACTTCTGCTTGTATAAAAATTTGAACCATTAATTTCATGAAATATTGTTCCCTTTGTTCCAAATATTTTTAAAGTGTGGTGATGGGGTATTTTGCATCCAAAATTTGACGATATTTTTGCTATTTTTCCACTTTTAAATTTAAGAATAGCTACAGAGAAATCATTAAACTTAAATTTTGTATTTTTTGTTACTATTCTATTAGCCTCTGCTTTGATTTGAACGGGTAGCTCATTCAAGATCCAGGTCATAAGATCTACCATGTGCACGCCACCCCCGCAGGTCACAGAATAAAAAGGAATTTTTCCTCTCCATCCTTTTGTTATTTTTCTCAATCTTCCATAATTATAGTCTCCCTCTAAATAAAATATTTTCCCAAGTTTTTTTTGTAAATTTAAATTATAGATTTTTTTAAATTGTGGTGATCCTCTTAGAATTAAATTACAGGATATCTTACTGTTAAATTTTTCGTAATATTTTTTAATCTTTCTAAGCTCATTTATATTTAGACACAAAGGCTTTTCAACGAAAATATATTTGTTATTTTTAATACACTGGATTATTTGATTGCAATGAAAATTATCATAAGAAGCAATCGATACAAGCTGTATTGTTTTATCCTTATAAATTTCTTGCTCACTTTTTACAAATTCGGCTTCTGGAAATTTTTTTTTTAACTTTCTAACTTTATCTTTATTAGTTTCATATATCTTACAAAGATTTGTTTTTTTAAATTTTTGATAAAAGCTTGCATGTCTTTCTCCCACTCCCATTCCGATTACGGCACAATTAATTTTTTTCATTTTAAAAACTATATAAACTTATTTTTTTACTTAGATTAAGTTTTAAAACTTTTTGGACATCAAAGATCATAGAATTATCATTTAAATTATTTTCATAATAATTTTTTTTGTATTTTAAAAACTCTTTATGCGGTGTAGCTAAAACTAAACAGTCTTTCTTCTTTGAAAACTTATTAACAAAAAATTTTTTGAACGGCTTGGGAATTTCTGAGATTTTTAATAAAGGATCAGTTATTTCAATGTCAAAACGTTTTTTCTTTAATAAATTTATTAATTTAAATATTTGACTGTTTCTTGTATCTGGACAATTTTCTTTAAAAGTTAAACCCATTATTCCGATACGAATTTTGTTATTATTTTTTCTTCTTTTAAAAAATAATCGAATTTTATTTGAAATTATCTTAGTCATATTTTCATTAACTTTTCTTCCTGAAGAAATTATAGATGGCTTATAACCAGCTTTTTCTGCTTTATATTTGAGGTAATATGGATCAACGCTTATGCAGTGACCGCCTACAAGTCCCGGGGTAAATTTCAAAAAGTTCCATTTGGTGCTTGCTGCCTTAAGAACTTCATAGGTATCAATTTTCAATTTATCAAAAATTAAACTAGCTTCATTCATCAAAGAAATATTTATATCTCTTTGAACATTTTCAAGAATTTTCGAGGACTCAGCAACTTTTATGCTTGGAGCAAGGTAAACTCCTGCATTAATAATTTTTTTATAAAGGTTAAATATTATTCTACTGCTATATTGATTTGAACCACTAACAACTTTTTTTACATTTTTAAGTGTCCTCAACTTATCTCCTGGACTAATTCTTTCTGGGCTATAACCTACATAAAAATGCTTATTTAATTTAAGATCGGTCTTAGACTCTAATATTTGAACTAAAAATTCCTCTGTTAAACCTGGATATACTGTACTTTCCAAAATTACAATATTTCCTTTGCTTAAATTTTGAGCGACTGTGAGGGTTGCGTCTTTTAGGGGATTTAAGTCTGGTTTTTTATTTTTTGAGACTGGTGTTGGCACTGTAATGATGTATATATCGCAATCTTTAATCTCAGACTTTCTATACGTCAATTTTAATTTTTTTTGCTTAATATCTTGCTTTTTTAGTTGTGAGTTAACATCTAATCCTTTTTTTAGTTGGTTCACTCTCAATTTATTTTTATCATATCCAATAAGATTAAATTTTTTTGAGAATTCAACAGCAAGAGGAAGGCCTACATATCCTAGGCCGATAACACAAATTTTGCTATAGTTTTCCATAGCTCCGCACTTTGTAAAAATACATTTTACAATTAAATGTTAATTTCATTTTTTTATATTTAATTGGTAGTAGTAAATAAAAAATCTTTTTTGTTTACCGATGTTTTTAAATTTCCAATTAAAATGTTAATTTTGTTTTTATTTTTTTCAATTATAGTAAAAATTTTTTCAGCAAACGGTCCAGACAAAAATTTGTATTTCTTGTTGAGAATTAAATTAAAAAAAGAGGAACACATATAACCCTTTTCGTTTTCATATTTTTTACAAATTTTAATAAAATCTAATATTTCATTTTGAGAGAATTGGCTGTTTAATAATACATCTTTTACACCTTTCAAAAATTTCAAAGTATAAAAAATATTTTCATCTCTAAAGCTCTTGTGGTAGCAGAACAAATAATCACCTAAAATATTTTGCTCTTTTTTAATAAATAGATTTTTGATTTTTCTTTGAATGAGTATTTTAGGAGCATAAAACTTTATTTCATTCCCAAATTTATCTTTTAATGATTTTTTGAGAATTTCCTCGTTTCTTTTATTAAATCTAATTATAGACCACATTATTACTTATTTGACTCCAATTCAGCTTTAAGTTCATCAAATTCTTTCATTTTTCTCTTCATAAAGTCTACGGTAATTTTTGTTTTTGTAGAGATGCCTCTAGGCGTAAGAATATATAAGTAATTAATTTTATTTGGGTTTTTTTTGAAATTTTTAATTTTTAAAAGACCTTTTTTTTTTAATTCCTTTAAACAATAATTTAATTTACCCAGACTGAGATTCAGCTCCCTTGAAAGCTCTCGTTGTGAAACATTAGGTTTTTTGTGAACCTTTCGCAAAATATTAAAATGATCCGGTTTTATGTTCATTATTTGAACCATATAGTTCATTTTTTGAACAGTCAATAGACTTTTTAGATAATATTATGTATTATGACTAAATGTTTATATTAGAAGCAGGCAAAAATCACTTAGGACAGGTTAAAAAAGCAGATAAATTATTAAATTTTTTTCTTAAATCAGATTTTAAAAAAATGACATTCATGTGCCAGACAAAAAAATGGTATCAAGCTAAAAAAGAGAGTTACAAACTTCCAAATAGTTTTTACCAAAAAGCTTTGTTTTTGGCCAATAAAAAAAATAAAAATATTGGCTTAAGTGTTTGTGATTTAAATACTTATAATGATCTGAAACATCTGAATTTTAAATTTTATAAGCTTCTTAGTATTGCTATAAATAATTACGAATTAATCGACGAATTAAAAAAAAGAAATAAAACGATATATATATCTACAGGATATAATGCTTCAGATAAAAAAATCAAAAATTGTTTAAAAAAATTTAGAAATTATAAAAAAAAGGTTTTGTTACATACTCCAATGGTTGATGATTTTAAAAAATTAGATTTAAAGAAAATCGTAATTTTCAAAAAAAAGTATAAGATCGATGTTGGTTATAGTAATCACTTTAATGACTCTAGTATTTTTAAAATATTATCAGCTTATAATCCAAAGGTTGTAATGTTATATATTAAACCCTCGAGAACAAAAGGTATAAAGTATCCAGATGATAAACATGCTTTATTTTTAGATCAGCTATTCAAAACGAAAAAAAACTACTATAGTTACTCAAATCATCAAAAATTTTAAAAAATGAAAAAATATAAAAAAGCTATAATAATTGGAGGGAGTAAAGGTATAGGAAAAGCAATTACAGTGCAGCTAAATAAAATTTGTAAAAAAGTAATACCTTGTTCTAGAAAAGAAATTGATACATCTAATTTAGACTCAGTTAAAAGTTTTTTAAAAAAACATAATTCTACTGATATTTTAGTTTTGAATACCGGTGGACCCCCAAGCCTGAAGATCGAAGAAATTGATGAAAATTTATGGTATAAATATTTTAATCAACTTTTTTTAAGTTATTTTTTAATTTTAAAAAGAATTAAAATAAATAAAAGCGGATATATATTTTATATTTCATCGACAATTATAAAAGAACCTAATACCAATTTAGTGTTATCAAGTAGTTTGAGAACTGCTTTTTCTAGTTTTTTTAAAAGCTATTCTATAATTGCATCAAAAAAAAAAATTTGCTGCATAAATATTGCACCAGGACCAACTAAAACAAAAAGATTAAAAAAATTAGTAAATAATATTAATAAATATAAAAAAAATCTTCCTTTAGGAGACTTATGTAGTCCAAAGGAAATAGGGGAATTTGTAAAATTTGTATCTGAAAAAAAAATTAAATATCTTTCAGGGTCTACAGTTTACTTTGAGGGAAATCTACTTAAAAGTTTTTTGTAAATTTATTTAGTGAGAGATAAAAAAAATAATATAATTGCTCTTATATCGGTTAGATCTAAATCAAGCAGACTACCTAATAAAAGCTTGTGGAAATACAAAGATTTAACAATTTTAGATAGAATTATAATTAATTTAAAAAAATCAAAATATATTGACAAGATTATAGTTGCAACAACGAATAAACCATCCGATCAAAAGATTGAAAATTATTGTAAGAAGAAAAAATATTTATGCTTCAAAGGAGATGAAATAAACTTATTTAAAAGATTTTACGATGCTGTAAAAAAATATAATCCAAAAACAATTTTAAGGGTAACTGGAGATAATCCGTTTACAAGTTATGAAATTGCAGATTATATGATAAGAGACCATTTAAAAAAAAAAGTAGATTTTAGCTTCATGAGAAAAGACCAAGTCCCATCTGGGCTATGTCCTGAAATCATAAAATTTACCTCATTAAGAAGATTAATGAGTTACAAGTTAAATTTTAATTACTCAGAATACTTAAGTTTTTATTTTATCAATAATAGTCAGCTTTTTAAGGTAAATAGAATAACTCCAAAAAAGAATTTTAGATTTTTAAAAGCTAAACTTAGGCTTACAGTTGATTACAAAAAAGATTTGCAAATGATAAAAAAATTAATTGATACTTTTAGCGACCACGAAAAGCCACAAAAACTTAAAAATATATACTCATCATTAATAAATTATCCAGAGATAGCTAAAATAAATAATAAAATAGTACCAATTTGGAAAAAAAATAAAAATTTAATAAAAAAAATTAATTTAGTTTCAAAAATTACCAAATAATAAAATATTACTTTGAAAAAAAGGTAAATTCATCTATTAAAAAATATTGACCAATTTTTCCGTCATAAATTTTTGTAGATTTTTCATTTAAGAGATTATTTTTAATATTAAAAAAATTATTAAACAGTTTTTGAGATGATATAAATGAGCTGTCCAATTTAAATATTTTGTTATCTATATTAGAAGCAAATAAAACTGAATGATAATTCTTTAAATTTTCCTTTTTAGATTTGCTTCCAATTTTAATACCTGTGTCAGACAAAATTACTATATTTGTATTTTTTGTTTTAAAATCTTTGAATATTTTTTCTAGAAATTTATCTAGGTAATAATTTGTGCAAATAATTTCTTTGTAATGTTGTTGTAATACAACATTGATATCATCATTTTTTATCTTGAGTTTATCTTTTTTAAATACACATTTTTTTTCTTTTAAATTTATCTCATAAAAAAATGGTCTATGAGGGTATAGAAAATGAAATAAAAAAATATCTCCTTTCTCGTATTTAATAATCGATGATAGGTTATTTAAATCATTATGAAACTTTGCTTTGTTAAATGTTAAATAATGGTAATTTTTATAAACTTTTATTTTTTCAAAAAACTTGAATGCAAATTTTAGTAGTATTGAATTTTGGTTGCTCATCTCTTTTAAAAAATAATCTGTTGAGTTAAAATCAAATGTGATTTCATAATTCCCATAATTATTGATTGCATTTGATCTAAAACATTTTTTTACAAAGCTATTACAAAAATTGATCGCATGATTTTTATTTGAAATTATATCTTTAGAGCTATTATTTTCAAAAAATTTATTTCTTTTAATTTCCCAAAGAGTATTATTATCTAATGATCTCTTATTTACATAAAGATCAATATTGTTTTCATTAGTATCAATATCAAAATTTAATAATGAAGAAATTGCTTGTTCTGAATTATCATAAATAGAATACGCAGATTCATACAAAATAAAATTATATTTTTCAAAAAGATCAATATAGCTTTTTTTAGCTTCACTTCCGTAATTTTGTTCTTCATCAATAGCCCTACGTCCGATCATTTCATCAAGAATAATAATTACGGTTTTTGTAATATTTGAATTGTCTACTGAGGTCTCAATTTTTTTTTCATATTTTTCTATTTTTTCAAATCTAGTATCAAAAGAAAAGTTCAAAGAAGTATTGATTGAAAAAATTATTAACAGGAAAATAAAGAAAAATTTTTTTGTCTGCGTAGGGTTTTTTTTTAATGCAAAATTTATTATATAAATTAAAAATAAACTAAAAATCAAAGAACAAAAAAATTTAACTAAAGGAAATTTTGAAAAATTTTCAAAAAAAATCCAAAAACCGAATTTTGTATCTAAGCCAAAAAATATTAAAGTAGAGAAAAAAAGTAAGATAAATTTACGTTTTTTGTATTTTTGACAAAGAAATAAAAGTGCAAAAAACAAAAATAGGTAAGAAAAATATAAAATAATTATTTTGAACTTAATTGAGTCAAAGTCATTTATTAACCAATATGGAATTGTGCAAATGATAATTAAAGAAAGATCCAATAATAAATTATTATTTTTGGCGTTTACAAAATTCATATTTAGTTTATCTATAATAATTAAAATAATTTGTCATTAAGTTTAATATAGCTATGAATTTTTTATTATTAGGTGATATTTTTCCATCTGCCATTTCTTTTTTAGAAAAAAAACTTCCAAGAGTTAAAAAAAAAAATAAGATTGATTTTGTTATAGCCAACGGTGAAAATTCAGCGCCGGATGCCAAAGGTTTAACTAAGAAAGAAGCAGAAAAACTTTTTAAATCAGGTATTGATGTTTTAACTTCAGGAAACCATATCTGGGATAAAAGAGAAACTTTAAATTATCTTAAAGTAGAAAAAAGAATATTAAGACCCGCAAATATGTCTAGTACCCTTCCGGGAGCAGGATGTAAAATTTACAAAAAAGGAAAAAAAAAAATTTGTGTAATGAACCTGATGGCAAATTATTATATGCCTAAATGCAGTAATATATTTAAAACCGCCCAAAAATTAATTAAAAAGATGAATTTAAAAAAAAATGTTGATTTCATCATTGTGGATATTCATGGGGAATTCGCTGCTGAAAAAATGGCCCTAGGTCACTTTTATGATGGAAAAGTAACTTCCGTGTTTGGAACTCACACGCACGTTCCAACATCTGACTCTATGATATTGTCAAAAGGAACATCGTATCAAACAGATCTAGGAATGTGCGGAAATTACAATTCAGTAATAGGATTAAAAAAAGAGATATTTTTAAAAAAATTTTTAAGAGTTAACGACCAAAAAAAAAAATGAACCTGCAAAAGGTTCTACCACTATTTGTGGGTCTATAGTTAAAGCTTGTGAAAAAACTGGCCTAGCGATCTCGATAAAACAATTAATTGTTGGAAGTAAAATTAAAAACTTTAACAATTAATATAAACAATATTTTTTTATTAAAATTTTTTTGGGTTATAAAAAATTGATAAAAAGAGAGATCCAATTAGTTTTTTAAATTAATTATCTCTGAAAGTTTTAAACTAGCTTGTTTTGAAGCACCATTAAATATGACGCCATTTTCATCAAAAAATTTATCCAATTTTTTTTTATCGAAAATAAAATTTTTTAAATAATTTTCAGATATTGATTTAATGTTATCTATTTCTTCGATTTTTATGACTTTGGTAAATTCTTTTTTAAATTTATCCTCTAAAGTTTCAAAACCTAATTCCTTGTATTGTTCATTATGAATTTTTTCTAGATATTGAATACTAATAATTGGTCGGTTGTACAAAATATAATATTCCATTGCCATTCCTCCATTATCTGTGACTAAAAGTGAACTTTTATCCAAAGTATCAACTTTACCTATACTATTATTATAAAAAAAATTTCTATTTGATTGAAACGTTTCGCAAATTTTTTTTAATTCTTTTTTTGATTTAATTAAACTTTGAGGATGCGGCCGTAAAATAACTTTATTCATTTCAAGAAACTTTGAAATTATTTTTTCACCATATATTTCTAAAAGATCATTTTTTTGTTTAATCCAAGAAGGTGCAAAAAGAATAGATCCATCTGATATATTTTTATTAATTATCTTAGTTAAGCTTTCAATGTAAGTATAACCAATGTTAAAAATTTCTTTTTTATTAAAATTGTATAATTCTTCCATTCTTTTTAACTCTTTTACTTGGTATTCTCCATTTGCAAAGATAATATCATAATGTTGATAGGCTTTTTTGTTATAACCTTTAAAAACACTCATTAAAGAATGAAAAACGTATAAATATTTTTTGCAATTTTTAGATTTTTTTATTTCAAAATTATTGAGGTCAGTAAGTGTCATAATCATTAAATCACATTTTAGAAAAGTGAAAAAGACCAACCTCACAATACCTTTGCCTATGACGAACTCGTCAACATTTTTAATGTTAAGCTTATCATCATGATCGGATGTAAAATAAATAACTTTAATATTTCCTTTTTCGCTTGCACCTTTTATAATTTCTAGAAGGTAATTTCTGTAATTTTTACTCTCTGAATAAAAGTAAACTTTTTTTTGTTTGACTCTTTTTTCGATTTTTAAAAAATGGAGATAATTTTTAACTTCTTTTAAAAATTTCATACTAAAGTTTAGTTCTCATTTTTTTAATGAATTTATAATTGAATTTTTGTTTAAAATTTTACTAATTTTTTTATTCATAATTATTTCAGGTATGTCTTTATTTTTTCTCAGATAGTTTCTTACTTTTGTTCCGCTAATTACAATTTTTAGAGATCGTTTACAAAGATTTTTTAAACATTTTTTATTCACGATTTTTTTACACCCATGACAGTAGTAAGGCTCCTTTTGGACAATTATTTTAATTCCTAATTTATTTTGATTTTTAAAACAAAAAGACTGAGAGCTATATTTTGAAAAATATTTTTTATAACCAGCATGATCTCTGCCAACCCAAAAATGGGTACAACCATAGTTTTTTCTCACTAAGGCATGAAGTGCGCTTTCTAAGGGACCTCCGTACCTTGGGTAAGAAAAATATGGAACGTACAAGGCTTTTTTGTCATACATTTGTATTGCAAGTAAGTTTGCTTTAATTATCGTGCTATCCAAATATTCACCTTTTTTATATTGACCTATAAGAGGCTGAATTAAGATTTTAGAATATTTTTTAATCATAAATTTATGAACCCATTGATGGGCTGTATGAGGAACATTTCTGGTATGAAATCCAGCCAGAGTAGAAACTTTTTTTAATTTTTTTTTAAAAATTGAAGGAGGCACAAAATATTTATGACGCAAATTTTTTTTATTAATTTTAATATATTCAAAATCTAAAAAAATATAATTTTCTTTTGAGAATTTTAAATAGTAAGGATGTTTTTTATAATTTAAACCAAATAGTTTTCTTCCAAAAAATTTTTTTTTTATATTAAAAAAATTCTTTATCTTTATTGCAGCTATATATTTATTTTCAAAAAAAAGTTTAATTATTTTTTTATTTTTTATTTTAAAATACTTTTTTTTATTTATACCAAAAAAAATTGGCAAGGGAAAAAATTTATTATTGACTTTCTTTTTAAGTAAAATATTTTTAAAATTTTTCTCATCATTAAAGTGCTTCAGTGGGAAATAAGAACCATAATACAAATTAAGTATATCTGAAAACTGTTCATTAGTGACTGAAAGAGAATTCATTAATTTATTTTACATTTTTAGAAAATAATATAGTTATTATATCAATGATATTTAATCTAACAATAGTGGGTTTTGGCGTAATAGGGGTAGAAGCTCTTCACTCTATAATTTCCAAAGTAGGAAAAAACAAAAAAATCAATATTGCCATAATTGAAAAAAATATAAGAAATATACCTGGCGGAGTTGCCTACAGTAAAATAAATTCAAAGTTTGGATTTTTTAATAATCCTCTTAGACTTTCGCACCCATCATTTATCCGTTGGATAAAAAATAAAAAAAATCTTTCTAGATTAATCGAATTTATAAAAAGTAGTCCAAGTTATAATCTTAAAAATTGGCTTAAAAAAAACCAAAAAGCATTTTTTAATACTTCTCTTTTAAGTGAAATTTACTTCCCGAGACTAACTTATTCATTCTATTTAGAAGACAAAATCGCAGAAATAAATAAAATTTTAAAAAAAAAAAAAATTAAATTATTATTCTTAAAAGGAAATTTAAATAATATAAAATTCATTGGAAGTAATCTGCTTCTTAAATCGAAAGGTAATTTTCAAAAATTTAAAGTAAGTATTAAAAATGAACGCTTAAATATTTTTTTAGATAAAAAAAAAATTAGCTATTTAAGATCTAAAAGAATAATAGTAGGTTGCGGATTGTTGCCTCCAAAAAAAATTATGTTATCGAAAAATCTAAAAGATAGAAATTATATTTGGGACTTTTACGATGAGGGAGGAACAAAAAATCTTTTAGATAAGATTAATAATTTAAAGCTTAAAAGAGATAAAATATCAATTACATTTATAGGAAATAAAGCAGGTTTACTTGAAACAACGCTTCAAATGAAAAAATTAATACTTAATGATGGATATAAATTAAATATTAATGTTATTTCTAAAAAATTTTCAACACTTAATAAAGCAAAACTTTCAAGAAATTTCGAAAAATTTAAATTTAAGTTTTTTACAAGAAAAAAAATTAATAAAATTAAAAAAGCTCAGGATATTTTAAGTATTTTAAAAATGGAATTTAAAATAGCGCTTGCAAATGGTTTTAACAAATATGACGTATGGACCAGCGTTCTAAAGAATAATGTATTAACAATGGCAATATCTAAGTTAAACTCTGAAGAAAAGAAAAATTATAATTTATTTATTTTTCCTAAAATTAGAAATTTGACTAGATTTACATATCCTGAAACCATTGAAGCTAAAGATAAATTAGAAAAACTTAAAAAAATTAAAAATATAAAAGGAAAAGCTGTAAGTGTGCAAAAAACCAAAAAATACTTATATGTAATATTGAATAACAAAAGAAAGATCAAAAGCGATATTGTTGTAAATGTATCTGGTCCGGTAAACCTTGTCGACCTTAACAATGAATCCAAATTAATTAAGAGTATAAAAAATAATTTTTTAAATTTTGAAAAAGGTGGATTTTTAACAGATAAAAATTTTATGTTATCGAAACAAATTTTTACACCAGGCGTACTTGCCTACAACTTTAACCCTTTAAGACAAACTATTATTAAAGCGGTAACTAATAATACTCGCAAGACTACAGAATATTTGTTAATGAAGGAAAATTTGTAAAAATTATGGATAAATTAAAAGATCAACTTTCATGGGAAGAATTTAAGCTTCAAAGCATTAATTCCCCAAAACCAATTAAAAAAGTAACAGAGTTTAATAGATTAATAGCTCATACAAAAAATTTTTTCTTAATTTCGGGTTATGGAGCATTCACCGATGGTTATATGCTTATAATATCCAAAGAATTCATTCCGTCTTACGGATTAATTAAAAAAAATCAAATTGATGAGATAAAATTTTTAATAGATTTAGTGAAAAAGTTTATTTATAAAAAATATAACAGAAAAACTGTTATATTTGAACATGGAATGTGTGCATGTATCGGGGGGCTTGATAGAGCACATCTTCATTTAATGAGTGTGCCAAAAATTTCTAAAAAAATTCATTTTAAGAAAGCTATTGAGAAGGTCTTATATAATAGAAAGGCAGGAATCAAATATATTGAGTACAACAATTATAAAATGGAAAATCTTCACGATATTAATCAAATTTATGAAAATTTGAAAAAAAATAAAAAAAATGACGAAATCAAAATAATCGGAAAATTGTTAGAGTTAAAAGATATTCAAAATTTACCAGTTTTAGAGTGGCCTTTGATAACACTAAAACATATTAATAGAGGCGGTCATTATGTTTTTTTTGATAGCGGTGAGAAAGATTGCTCTTTTTTGACAACACATAATTTTCAAACACAATTTGGAAGAGAAGTAGTTTTTGAATTAGAAAAAAAAATAAATAAAGAATTCAATTCCAATATAAAAAAAATCGAAGAAAATAATCCTCATTTAGAAATTTGGAGGTGGCAAAATTTTATGTTTGAAAAAAAAATATTATCAACGATAAAAGATGCAAAAAAAGAATTAGCCTTGTTTAAAGATAAGTATATTGATGAATTTAAAAAATATTCTTTTGAAGTAATTTAAATATAAAATACTTTAACATTATTTATAATTAAAAATTTTTTTCAGTGCATAAATCAAGCCAATTGAGCTATTAGTACTGGTCAGCTGCACGCGTTACCGCGCTTCCACATCCAGCCTATCAACGT
>MDTA01168116.1_pt1 | contig 30048 bp, 27 predicted proteins | sample 811151 | NCBI WGS metagenome assembly MDTA01 (sample SAMN05326648, study PRJNA326480) | marine metagenome | isolation source: seawater | place: Indian Ocean: South | collected 2010 | reverse complement strand
TTTTTTTTTCTTTGCAAAAAAAATAAGTTTCTTACTTGCATTAATATTCGCGAATATTAATGCAAGTAAGAAACTTATTTTTTTTGCAAAGAAAAAAAAAATTCATTTAATATATATTTCAGGTGCAATTGTATACGAAAGAAATGATAAAAAAAGTCTTGAAAATTTTAAAATTAAGAAAAAAAATAATACTCTTAACTATGAAAATTCAAAAAAGATAATTGACATGTTCTTATCTGGAAAGAAAAAAAATAAAAATTTAAAATTTACAATTTTACGTGCAACATCTATATATGGACATCGTTTGGGTAAAGATAAGATAATAAAAAAATTATTATTAAATTGTCAAAAAAGAAAAAAAATTTTTCTTAAAGAGCCTTTTGAAAGAATTAACTTTATACATGCGTGTGATGTTGCAAATGCATCATACTTGTCTGTTATAAAAAAAAAGTATGGTGTATTTAACATTGGTTCTGATGAACTTTATTCAATTAAGGAAATTGCTGAGATTTGTAATAAAATTTTTAAAAAAAAATCTCAATTACATATAAAAAAAGATAATAAAGATTTAGTTTTTAAAACTAGATTTAATATTTCAAATAAAAAAGCAAAAAAAATATTAAAATGGGAACCAAAGATTTCAATGAAAAAAGGTTTAAAATTAGTTTACAACAATGAATATATTTAATTATGAGTAATATTTTTTGGTGTAAAAATTGTGTTGTGATGTCAACGAGGCCTAGAATAAAATTTGATGACAAAGGTTTTTGTTCTGCGTGTCTTTGGGCAGAAGAAAAAAAAAAAATTGATTGGTCTGAAAGACAAGTGACCCTAGAAAAACTTTTGTCAAAACATAGGTCAACTGGTAAGAAATATGATTGTATTACTACTGTTAGTGGAGGCAAAGATGGCTCGTATGTAACTTATAATTTGAAACATAAACATAGAATGAATCCTTTAGCTGTAACAATCAGGCCAGTGACTGAAACCGAATTAGGTAGGCAAAATTTGAATTCATTTATTGATAGTGGTTATGATCATCTTCATGTTACTCCTGATCAAGAAGCCATGAGAATACTCAATAAGATTGGTTTTATAGAAATGGGTTTTCCTTATTATGGTTGGCTTATAGCCATACATTCAGCAGTATTAAGAATTGCTGTACAATTTGATATTCCGTTAGTTTTTTATTCTGAAGATGGGGAAATGGAATACGGAGGAGATATGAACAAAGGCAAAGAACAAGGTGTTTATGGTGTTAAATATATGACAGGTGCGTACTTAGAATATGGATATGAAAAAATTTTAAAAAAATCAGGTTTAAATGAAAAACAATTATATTGGTTTAAAATGCCTTCAGAAAAAGAATTACAAAAATTAAATTTAGAAGTTACTCATTATGGATTTTATGAAGATTGGGATCCTTACAGAAATTATGAAATTTCCAAAAAATTTTGTGGATTGAAAGAAAACGAAACTCTTAATGAAGGAAGCTATACCAATTTTGCTCAAACTGATCAAAAGATTTATTTATTGCATGTTTATCTTATGTATTTAAAATTTGGTTTTGGTAGAGCAACACAAGATGCTGGAATTGACGTTAGAAGAGGCGCCATGTCAAGAGAACAAGCTGTCCAATTAGTAAAGTTATACGATGATTTCTATCCAGAAAAGTTTTTTAGTGAATATTGTGAATATTACAAAATGACTATGAGTGAGTTTTTGGGAATTATAGATAAGTGGGCTAATAAAGATTTATTTGAAAAAAAAAATAGATGGGTCCCTAAATTCAAAATTAAATGAAAAAAAATGTTGGTATAGTTAATATTGGATATGGAAACATTGGTTCAATTTTGAATGCAATTCAATTTTTGGAAATTGAGGTAGTTATAGAAAACAATTATAAAAAACTAGATCAATATTCTCATCTAATTTTTCCCGGAGTTGGATCATTTGCAACAAATTCAGAAATAATTCAAAAAAATGGTTGGCATGATGAATTAAAAAAATTTGTTCAAAAAGGATCCTATATTTTTGGAATTTGTGTAGGAATGCAAATGTTGTTTGAAAAAGGTTCTGAAGGTGGAAGTAATAAAGGTCTAGAAATTTTTAAAGGCACATGTGATATTTTTAATTCGAATTTAGCTATCCCACATATAGGATTTAATACTGTTAATCATAAAAATACAGAGATTTGGAGAGATATTCCAGATAGATCCTCTTTTTATTTTTTACATTCTTTTAGAATAAAAGAAACTGACAGTAAAAATAAATTTTGTGAAACCGAATATGGTGAAAAGTTCATTTCTTTTATAGAAAGAGATAACGTTTTCGGTTCTCAATTTCATCCAGAGAAAAGCCATAGGCAAGGTCTTAAACGTTTACAAAATTTTCTTAATTTAAAATAATGGTAAAAAAAAGAATTATTTTTGCTCTACTTTATAGTGATGGTTATTTTCATTTAAGTAGAAATTTTAGGCTACAAAAAGTAGGTGATGTAGGTTGGCTAATTAACAATTTCGGTTTTGGAGAAACTTGCCATTTTATTGATGAATTAATATGTATACTTGTAAAACCTAATCCAAATGTAGAGGATAAGATTCATTTTCTTAAAGATATCGAAAAACTAAGAAAAAAAATATTTGTCCCAATTACCATCGGTGGAGGAATTCAGAAAATAGATGACGTAAAACAATATTTTATAAATGGAGCCGACAAAGTACTAATTAACTCCAATATTTACAATGTGGAATTATTAAAAAATATTGAAAATAACTGGGGAAAACAATCAATTTCAATTATGCTTGATTGTTTAAAAATTGACAAAAGGAACGATTATCAAATAATGATAAATAGTGGCAGTCAATTCAAATTACACCTAAGTGAATTTATAAAAAATTTCCTCGAAAAAATCCCCTTTGGTGAGTTAATAATCAATTCGATTAATAATGACGGGAATGGATCAGGATTAGATATGGATCTAATCAAAATCTTTCCGAAAAAAATTAATTTTCCTATTTTATTAATGGGTGGAGCTGGAAAGCCTGATCATATATTCTTAGGTCTAAATGAGTCAAAAGTTTCTGGTGTTGTAACAGCAAATTTATTTAACTTTTTAGGATCAGGCCTCGAATTATCAAGAAAGAGATGTATAGAAAAAGGTGTAAATTTAGCAAATTTTAGCAATTCAATTAGTCTATAAACTAATAATATTCTCTTTATTAAGTTTAATAAGCTTATTTCTATCTCCTATATCATCCCAACTTTCATAAATCGGAAAAACTCCAATTTTCTTTTTTTTTAAAATTAATTTGCTAATCAAGTCGGTCATTGAAAGACTCTTATTATATTTTAGCTTACTATAGATATTTCTATTAATTACATATATGCCTGCATTAATTTTGTGGGTCGTAACAGGCTTTTCAATCAATTCTGAAATGTGATTGTTTTTTATCTTAATAGAGCCAAAAGGAAGTTGGTGGTTATAATTTATAGTTGCAACTTTTAAATCGTTTTTTTGATTTGTATGAAATTCTAAAAGTAGATTAGGGTCCATTCTTGTTAATACGTCTCCATTGGCTATTAATATTGGCCCGTTCTCATTTTTTGGAAGCAAACTTAATGATCCTGCAGTTCCAAGAGGTTTTTTTTCTCTTAAATATTTAATCTTGACGTTAAATTTAGTTCCGTCTTTAAAATATTTTATAATTTTTCCAGATTTATAAAATGTTGAAATATAAAAATTTTTAAAACCATTAAATTTAAAACTATTAATTATTTTTTCCAATATAATTTCACCATTTATTTTTATCATTGGTTTAGGCAATTTGTTAGTGAGTGGTCTTAGTCTAGTACCAAAGCCACCAGCCATTATAAGAACTGGACAACTTATAAATTTTCTATTTAAATTCTTACTGAGTTTTCTTATGGCAACTAATTTCTTATTTTTATCTATTTCAGGAATTAATTGAATATTATTTTTTTTAAGTTTGTCATAATTAAATTTTTTTATATTTTTATGAGTAAAACAAAAAAATTTTTTTTTCATAATTTTTATAACAGATGTATCAAGCTTTTGAAATTTAAGAATTCCCCGCCTTATATCCCCATCACTGACTGTACCTATAATTTTATGATATCTATTTATTACAATAAGTGTTTTAGTATCTACTTTACCAATTTTAGTAATACATTCTGACAAATTAAAATTTTCATTAATTATGTTTTGATTGAAATTTTTCATTTATTAATAATTTTTAGGCAGACCAACCTCCATCAATAATAATGTTTTGCCCAGTTATATAATTTGAACTTTCAGATGCTAAAAATAAAATTCCACTAATCACATCCTCTTCAGTTGCCATTCTATTTAAGAGTGTAAGTTTTGAATATGACTCAATAAATTTTTTTGATTGAGCTCGCTTTATTCCACCAGGGGTAATACAATTCACTCTTATTTTTGGCGCCAAATATGCAGAAAACCATTTAGTTAATTGTATAATACCTGCTTTAGAAACAGAGTATCCTATTTGATTATTCAAATTTGTATTTTTATAAATTTGAAACTGGGGTTTTTTTATTCCATAAATTGACGATAGATTAATTATGCTTGGTTTTTTGGACTTTGCTATATTTTTCTTAAGATTTTGAATAATCTCTACTACTGAGATAAGGTTTACGTCCAATTCTTTTGACCAAATTTTACTATTTTGTTTTTCAAAATGAGTTTCGAGCTTTTCAAATCTATCACCAGTAAGTGCAGCGTTATTTATTAATACATCAATTATTTTGTGATTCTTTCTTATATCTTTAAATATTTTTTTTTTCTCTGTAGAAGACGATAAGTCACAATCATAATATTTAATTTTATTTTTATTTTTAAAAAAGTTTAATTTATTCTTTAATTTTAATTTATTCTTAATATTATCAGTTATTATTAAATTAGCATTCTCATTATACAATATTTTAGATAATTTATATCCAATGTTACCAAGTCCTCCTGTGATTAAAATATTTTTGTTTTTAAAATTATAATTTCTTTTTAAAAAATTCTTCATTTAAGCTCAGTCTTTTGTAAAAATTCTGCAAATTTAAAATCTATAATATCATCAATATCAACAGATCTCTCTCTAGGAACTTCATTGAAAGAAATTTTTCCATCAAGAATATGATTAGCTTTTAAAATAAATTCTGTATTATATACATATGCAACTGTTGTTACATCATAAATTTCAGGTGCATTTTGTCTTATAAATATTTTTTTATTATTTCTAAAAAATGGAATTATGTGATTTTTGTTTTTTTTAATCATATTGAAATAAGGATTCCTTGATGACTTTTTAATGCATAAAACACCATCTACTTTGTTTTTTCTATAAATTTTAATTGTTTTGTCGATATCTTTAACATTCCTCAAAGGAGAAGTAACTGGTAAAACACACAAGTGAGAATAATTAATTTTATTTATTTTTTGTAATCTTTTTATTGCATCTTTCCAAACGTTAATTTCTGGAGTTTTATCTAAAGATAATTTTTTTGATCTGATAAATTTTATTTTTGCACCTACATTTTTTGAAATCTTTGCGATTTTTTTTGAGTCTGTTGATACAAAAACTTCTTTAATATATTTTGATTTTAAAGCTTGTTGAATTGAGTAGTATATTAATGGTTTTTTATTGAATATTTTTATATTTTTATTTTTTATACCCTTAGAATTCCCTCTAGCACAAATTAAAGTTAACATATTCATTAAATTCTTACTCAATGTAATCAGAGGTTTTATAAATCGGTAAATTTTGATTTATAGAATACCAATTGTATGTTTTTTTTAGTGCATTAAAAAAAGATTTTTTTGAAACAACTTTAGGAGAATAGTTTAAAAGTCGAATAGCTTTTTTGTTACAGGCCAATAATTTATCAACTTCGCTATTTTTTGGTCTAAGTCTCTCATTTTTATTTTTTATTAGTTTGTATTTTTTTTTTGATATTGAAGATATAAATTTTACAATTTCATTGATGCTATAAAACTTATTTGTTCCTAAATTAATTTGTTCACCAAAAATTTTTTTATTTTTTGAGATAACCACTTTGATAAAGCCATCTACAATATCATCTATAAAATTAAAATCTCTATAAGTATCCACGGAACCTAAGAAAATATTTTTTTTATTTTTTAAAAATTGATTGATTATTGTTGGTATAACCGCTCTCATAGATTGTCTAGGTCCAAAGGTATTAAATGGTCTGATAATTACAACTGGAAGATTAAAAGTCTTAAAATAAGATAAACTTAGTTGATCTGCACCTATCTTTGATGCTGCGTAGGGAGATTGAGCACTTAGTGGATGATTCTCATCCATAGGCAATTTTTGAGCAGATCCGTATACTTCACTCGTAGATGTGATAATAACTTTTTTTATATTATTATTTTTTGAAGATTCTAAAATATTAAAAGTTCCTGTCACATTAACGTCAATGTAACTTTTTGGTGATTTATATGAGTAAGGAATGCCTATGAGAGCTGCAAGATGGATTACAATATCAGATTTTTTAATAAGATTATTTATGAAATTAAAATCTCTTACATCTCCAGCAACAATTTTTAAATTTTTTTTAAATTTTTTATCTATATACCTTAACCACCCTATATCATTGAAAGAGTTATAATAAGTTAGTGCTGTTACTTTGTAATTTTTAATAAGTAACTTATTTACTAAATGAGAACCTATGAAACCATCAGATCCAGTTATAAATATTCTTTTCATATTTTTTCTTTAATCATTTCTCCAATCCTATAATTTTTTGAGGATTTTTTGTTTTGAATATTAAACCATTTATCTCCTTGAATACCAATTCCAGGTCTTTTAAGTGATATATTATTTAAATTTAATATGTCATTTTTTTTTATATTTTTAATTGCAACAAAAGATTTTCTTACAAATTTTATGTTTTTAAGTTCATTTTTTTGTGGTTTTTTTATTTCAGATCCTAATATAATTTCAGCATTTCTTATGCCTTTAACCATACTTGCAAAGTCTTTTGGATTCAAACTTGCTTTATGATCTGGACCTTTACTAAAATTGTTGAGTGTTAAATGTTTCTCGATTATTTTCGCCCCTAAGCAAACAGCACAAATAGCAGTTTCCACTTCTTTAGTATGATCTGAAAAACCAAACTTAATCCTAAACTTTTCTCCTATTGTTCTCATTGCAAGAAGATTTACATCATATAAATTTGTAGGATATGCGCTATGACAATGAAGTATTGAGATTTTATTTTTTGGTGTTCCTGATTTAGTGAGTAAATTAATAGCATTTTTAATTTCAATCATTGTAGACATACCAGTAGATAAAATTAATTCTTTTTTTAGTTTACCAAGTTCAATTAATAAGGGGTAATTATTGATTTCGCCTGAAGGAATCTTAAATTTTTTTAACTCTAATTTTTTTAATAAGTTTAGTGTTTTGATGTCAAATATTGAACACATAAATTCTATATTATATTTCTTACACATCTTTTTAAGATATCTGAAATCTTGAAAAGAAAATTCAAATTTTTTAATCATCTCATACTGATCTTCATTTTTTTTCGTATTCAGTAATTGATACTTTGCTTTCCGAGTATTTTTAAGAATTGTCTCATCAACATTAAAAGCCTGAAACTTAATTATGTCTGCTCCAATTTTTGAGGCCGTTTGTATCATTTTTACAGCTTTATCGATATTTCCATTATGATTGACGCCAGCCTCAGCTATAATACAAGCTCTATTTTTTTTCATTTGTATATATTTAAACCGCTCGGTAAATTTATAATTCTATTTTTTAACTTTTTTACATTCTCCAATTTCATTTGAGGACATTTTTTGAAATGTTTAAATGTATTTATAGGATTCCATATAGGTCTTAATCTTATATTTTTATTATTAGCTAATGACAAAATTTTATTTCTTAAAACAATATTATTTTTTTTTAAGATAATAGTATTTAACCAATAATTACTTTTACATTTTGCAGGAGCTTTCATTAATGATAGATGAGAACCAAATTCCTCGAGTTTCGATCTATAATTATTATAGATTTTTATTTTATCTTTTAAAAAGTTATTTAACTTTTTTAATTGCGAACATCCTAAAGCAGCATTTAAACTTGGCATTCTATAATTAAAGCCAATTTGATCATGATTATACTCCCAGTCATGATCAATTTTTGAGTTTGAAACTAAATGTTTAGCCTTTTTTGCTAATTTCTTATTATTAGTTATTATTGCACCACCACCACCTGTAGTAATAATTTTATTTCCATTAAAGCTAATTATTCCAACGTCACCTAAAGTGCCTAAATGTTTTTTTTCATAAAAACTACCGAGAGCTTCAGCTGCATCTTCCACAATTTTTATATTATAGTATTTACAAATTTTAATTAATTTTTTCATATCTACTGCGTGACCAAATACATGGACGGGTATTATTGCTCTAATTATATTGCCTGTTTTTTTGTTATAAGTTACACCGTTTTTTTTTTTACATATTGATTTTAAATACGAGTTAAGTTTTTTTGTATCTATACCTAAATTATCACTATTTATGTCAACAAAATGAGGTATCGCATTACAATAAAGAATACTATTGGCTGTAGATACAAAACTGAAAGGTGGAACTAAAACTTCATCATTTTTTTTAACACCCACTATCAACAAAGATATATGTAATGCTGCAGTCCCATTAATAGTAGCTATACAATACTTGGATTTTACATATTTTTTTAACTTTCTTTCGAATTCACTAACCATTCCAGCTGACGAAGATACCAACGAACTGTATAAACTTTGATTTACTGATTTAATATCATCACTTGAAAAAATAGGCTCATGTAATCCTGTCTTTTTATGATTACATACAATAGAAATCTTTTTTAATAATTGATGATAATTTAGTGTTTCCATATTTTTATTATTCAACCTTGTTTATAATTATGTTTAATTTATGATAAAAATAAATATAAAAAATATATTTAAAATTTTTTTAATTTACTTTTTTTTTTAATCATAGTTTATTGTGTTTATGTGTGGTATTTCGGTTATTTTTGGAAAAAATTTAGAAGAATTTAAAAAAATTAATCAGTTAGTTGGAGATCTGAGTCACAGAGGCCCAGACAACACAACAATAAAAAAAATAAATCAAAATTTAATTTTTGGACATAATAGACTAAAGATAGTTGATTTATCTGATAAAGCAAATCAGCCTTTTGTACATAAAAATGTAAGTTTGTTATTCAATGGCATGATTTATAATTTTTTAGAATTAAAAAAAGAGATCTCGACTCAAAATTTTAATTTTAAAACTAATTGCGACACAGAGGTTATATTAGCTGCTTATTTAAAATGGGGAGAAAAATGTTTTTCAAAATTAACTGGAATGTTTTCAATTGTTTTATGGGATGATAAAAAAAAAAAACTTTTTTGTGTAAGAGACAGGCTGGGTATCAAACCTTTATATTATACAACAAAAGATAAAAATTTATATTTTTCATCTGAACTAACTCCTCTAAAAAAAATAACTTCATTTAAACCAAATAATTTAGTCATTTCAGATTATATAAATTATTCTTTATATGAAAATAAAAGTAATACTTTTTTTAAAAACATAAAACAAATTGAACCTGGCTATATTTATAAATTTGACATTGATAATAAATTTTCAAAATTTAAATATTGGTCTCTTTTTGATATAATTAAAAAAAAAGATAATAGCTTAGAAAAAAAAAGTCAAAATAATATAAAAGAAAAAATAATAGAAAGAATACAAGAAATTAAAAAAATTTATTCTATTTCAAATGTAAAATCAGCTGCATTTTTATCATCTGGTCTTGACTCATTTGTGCTTACTGATTTTTTATTGGAAAGTGATAAAAAATTGAAATTATTACTATCTTTTGGATTTAATTCAGACTCTAAAGATGAATTATCTCAAATACAAAAAACGCATAAAATGAAAAAAATAAATCATAAAAAAATAAGATTTACTTTTGGTAATTTTTTTAAAAATTTAGATGAGGTGAATTCCCAACAAGAAAGCCCTTGGGGTGGACCAAATATATACTTTATGGGCGAATTATTGAAATTTGCAAAAAAAAATAAATTTAAAGTTGCATATAATGCTGATGGTGCGGATGAAATTTTTGGAGGTTATAAAAAGTATCTGAGACAATTAAAAATAAATTCTTTCAGTGTAAATAAATCATATTTTAACCTTCACATAGATGGAACCACCACTGATGTACACGATTTATCACATGATTTGTTTTTAAAAAAAACTTATGAGTATTCTAAGGAAGTAGTAAAAATTCCATCAATTCATAATATAACTAATCAAAGATATTTAGACATTGTTTATAATAAATTACCAAGAAATTTTAGATTTTCTGATAGATTCAGTATGAATAATTCTATCGAGTTAAGATATCCATTTTTAGACCACAAATTGCTAGAACTTTCTTTTGAGCTTAATAAAAGTAATTTAATTAATAATAAAAAAAATAAAATCTTACTAAGGGATTTAGTTAAAAATTATAAGATAAATAAAAAAAGACATATTAATGGTCCACAAACTGAATGGATATATAGAAGAGAAATATTTGAATATTTAAATAAAATTATGAAAAAAAGTCCAATATTTGAGGGATATTTAGACAAAAAAAAAACAAAAAATTATATTAATCATTTCTATAAAACACGAAAATCAAATTCTTTCAAAATATGGCAAATTATAAACTTAGATTTATTTTTGAGAGATGGGCTTTAAATGAATAAAAAATATCTATGCATAATACCAGCTAGAGCAGGATCTAAAGCAATTAAGAATAAAAATTTTATCAAAGTTAATAATAAACTCCTTATTCAATATTCAATCGATACTGCAATTAAATTAAAAAAATATTGTGATATTATCGTAAGTTCAGACTCAAAAAAAATAATTAAGATTTTAAAAAATAATAACCTTCATTTTACAGGATTAAGACCTAAAAATTTATCTAAGGATAGTTCTACTACTTATGATGTTGTAAAATATGAACTTTTTAAGAAGGAAAAAGAAATAAAACAAAAATATAAGGGTATTTTACTTTTACAACCCACATGCCCTATAAGAGATACAAACAAAATTATCCATGCGTTTAAAATTTTAAAAAATAGAAACTATGATAGTTTAATATCTGTTACAAATGTGAACGCTTATAACCCTGAAAGAATGAAAAAGTTTAGAAATAAATATATTATAAATTATTTAAATACAAAAAAAGAAAATATGAAGCCAAGACAAGATTTACCCAAGGTATATATAAGATCTGGTTCTATATATTTGATAAAAAGAGAATCTTTATTAAGATATCGATCATTAGTTGGTAAAAAATGTTATGGAATGATATTAGAAGGAATTGAGTCAATCAATCTTGATACACAAGATGATCTTATTTTATTAAAACATAAATTAAAAAATGAAACTCATCTGTCCTAATCAATCTTTATTTTCAATTCAAATTAAAGAAAATTTAAAAAAAAAGTTTAAATGTGATTTTTTTGATATCTCTCAGAATAAATTTGATAACATTATTAGAAATTATGATATTGTTTTATGTAGGTTTTCAAAAAATATCAATTTCTTTAATAATCATAAAATAAAATTTATTTTGAGTCCTACAACAGGTTTAAATCACATAGATAAAAAATACTTTAATGATAAAAAAGTTAAAATTATAACTTTGAAAAATAGTTATACTTTTTTAAAAAAAATAAATGCCTCAAGCGAATTAACAGTTTTGTTAATTCTTAATTTTCAGCGGAAAATAAATAAAATTTTTCAAACAAAAAAAAAAATTATAGGGAAAGAAATTAATGGTAAAAAAATCGGCATTATAGGTTATGGTAGAATTGGTAAAAAGGTAGGAAAAATACTAAAATCATTTGGTGCAGAAATTTTTTTCTATGATAAAAAAAAAATTAAAGGGAGAAAGACCTTAGAATTTATTTTAAAAAATAGTGACATTATTTCTATCCATATTCCATTAGAGGAAGCAAATATTAATTTTTTAAATCGAAAAAGACTTAATAAAATAAAAAAAAATACTTTAATTGTTAACACTTCAAGAGGAGAGGTGATTGATGAGAGTCATTTGATTAATAAACTTCAAAACAAAGAACTTTCTTATGCAACAGACGTAGTTTCAGGAGAAAATTTTAATCAAAGTAAAAGATTTTTAAAATTAAAATTTGACAACTTATTAATTACACCTCATATAGGAGGTCTTACTGAGGAATCTATACATAAAACCGATATGTACATATATAAAAAATTTATTAAAGAATATGAAAAAAGAATTAACCTACATTGCTGAACTTTGTCAAAACCATAATGGCAATTTTAAAAATGTTGAAAAAATGGTCTATGAGTGCGCACTAAATGGAGCTAAGATTGCAAAATTACAATACATTTTTGCAAAAAATCTGACTTATAGACCAAAATTTGAGAAAGGTTATAAAATAAAACTTAATAATCAAATTATTTGTAGACCATATTTAAAAGAAAAAAAAAGACTAAAAAAACTTGAGCTAAAATATAGAGAGTATGAAAAATTTATTAAACTTTGTGAAAAAAATAATATTAAACCTGCTATTACCTGCTTTGCAAGAGAACATATAAGAGATATTTATAATTTAGGTTTTGAGTATATTAAAGTTGCAAGTTATGATTGTGCATCTTTTCAATTTTTAAGAGAGCTTAAAAAATTTAAAAATATAATTGTTTCCACAGGCGCAACCTTTGACAATGAGATAAAGTTTACGTCAAAATTACTAAAAAATAAAAAAGCAAACTTTTCATTACTTCATTGTGTTACAAAATATCCTACACCATTAGATGATTTGAATTTATCGAGAATCAATTACTTAAAAAAATATGCTGTAAATGTCGGATATTCTGATCATTCTTTATCTGATGAAACTAATAAAAATTATGCTTCTATGGCATCGATATATTTTGGTGGAAGCATATTAGAGAGGCACGTAAGAATTTTAGATAGAAATTCATCAAAAGATGGTCCAGTTTCAATTTTGCCCTCAGATATCAAATCAATAATTGAATTTAGCATGTTATCAAAAAGTGATCAAAAATATTTTTTAGAAAAGGAATGTAATTTAAATCTTAAAAAAATGGCAGGTAAGATAAAAAGAAACTTAACTAATGAAGAAAAATTAAATAGAGATTATTACAGAGGAAGATTTGCATCATTTAGTAATAAAGACAAAAAACCAATTTATAATTGGGAAGAGATACCTCTTTAAATGAGAAAAGTTAATTTTATAACTATTCCAGAGAACTGTTCAGCAAAAAAATTAGCTTTACTATTTGATTCTAAAATAAATGATCTTAACTTTTCAAAAATAGCCATTAAGTTTAATAAAAACAAGATCAAAGGTATTATAACTTTAGGCGACTTAAGGAGAATTTTAGCAAAACAAGGAAGAGATATACTTGTTGATAATTACTTGAACAAGAATCCAATTTTGATCGATGAAAAAAAATTGAATAATCAAATTCACAGTTTTTTAGAAAAAAAAATACAAAGTAGATATTTAAAAAAAATAGATCAATTAATTATTTTAAATAATAAAAAAGAGATTGTAGATATTATAGATGTTGAAGAAATTAACAAAAATTCTTTTTATAAGGAAATAAGTATTTTGGGCTTAGGTCACATTGGACTTCCATTAGCAACCCACTTATTAAAAAGATTCACACATATTAATGGTGTTGATATTGATATCAAAAAAATCAAAGATATTAAAAATAACCAATTATATTTTTATGAAAAAAATTTTGAAAAAACTTTAAAAGAAAATATCAAAAATAAGCGTTTGTTACTAACAAGCGATCTTAAAAAAATTAGATCACAAATTTATATAATTTGTTTAGGAACTGAATTTAAAAATAATAAATTAATTTCAAATGAAAAGTTGATCAAAGTTTTAAAAGATTTAGCAAGTATAATAAAAAAAAATGACCTAATTATATTGAGAGGGACTGTACAAGTTGGAACAAGTAGAAACATTGCTGTTAAAATACTCGAAAAGTATTCAAAACTAAAATGTGGTAAACAATTTTATTTTTCTTTTTTACCAGAAAGGATTATCGAAGGAAATGCTCTATATGAGTTAGAAAATGTTCCTCAACTTGTTTCAGGATATAGTAAAAAATGTAAAGAACAAGCTTTAGAATTCTGCTCAAAGGCGTTTAATACAATTATAGAATTAGAAAATATAGAAGAGGGGGAAATAATTAAATTAGCATCCAATGCTTACAGAGATTTGTCTTTTGCTTTTTCAAACGAAATTTCTAGAATTTCATCATATTATAGCTTAAGTGGAAGCAAATTAATTGAAAAAGCAAATTTTGGTTATCCTAGAAATTCCATTGCCAAGCCAAGTTTGGGTGTAGGCGGATATTGTTTACCAAAAGACCCTTATCTTTTTTCTAAATTATTAGGAATTAAAAAAAAAGGTTATTCATTAGCAAAAAATTCAAGACAAATTAACGAAAATTCAGTTAATGAGGTATTTTGGAAAATTAAAAAATTTCATAAACTAAGAATTAAAAAAAAGAGACCAAAGGTTCTTATTCTTGGTATTACATTTAAGGGTACACCAGAAACTATAGATATTAGAAATTCTCCTTCAGTTGAATTGGCAAAAAAATTAATAAAAAACAAATATTATGTAAAATTTTTTGATGTGATGTATAAAGAGTTAATTAAAACTAACTTTAAATTTTCAAAAATTCTAACTAATAATAAAAATTTGATTAATAAGGTTGATATAATAATTGTTGCTAATTTACACAACGACTATCAAAAATTGATACAAGAAAATTTGAAAAAAAACCAAACTAAAGATGATAAACTTATCTTTGATTGCTGGAATATATTAGATAATCAAATAATTCATGATTTAAATTGGAAATATAAAAATATTTAATGAATATTAATCTAATTCCATCAAATAATGGGCTAGGTCATGTTAAAAGAATGGTTTTATTATCAAATTACTTAGTTAAAAATCATTCAGTAAAATTGATAGCGCAACCAAACAAGATAAATAAGTTTAAAATTAAAAATAAAGTTAAAATTCACAAATTTAAAATAGATTTAGAAATATCAAAAAAAAAATATAATTATCATTGGTGTGAAAATTTAAATAAAAAATTATTAGTAGAAAAAAAAGAAGAAATAACGATCACTGATAATTTACCAGAAATTATAAAATATAAAAAAAATTCAATTTTGTTTGCAAACTTTTTTTGGCATCAAATTTTAAAGATAAATTTAAGAAAAAAAAACATTATAAATAAAGAAATTAAATTAAATCGGTTTCCTGTTATTTGTAATTATTTATTTGTGCATAAAAAAATTATTAATAATTTTAAAATAAAAAGAGTTGGTTTTTTTGGGAAATTTAGAGGAAAAAAAAAGAAAATTATAAAGAATATCTTAATTTCAATTGGTACTGCAAAAATTGAGACAAAAACTTTAAAAAATATCAATAAAGAGGTTGATGAAATAATCGATAAATTTGATAATCAAAAAATTATTTTTTTTATTGATCCTTTAATTTTCAAAAAATTAAATCTTAAATTTAGAAAAAACGTGCTAATTGCAAATTACTCAACAGATATGTATAAAAAAATTGATTTAGCGATAATTAAACCGGGCTTAGGGACAATAACAAGTTGCTTAGAATATTCAATCCCGATGATATGTTATATGAAAAATTTTAATAAAGAATTTGAGCATAATTCAAATATAATATTGAAAAAAAAACTTGGATTTAAAGTTTCTAATTTAAAAAAAATATTTAATATTATTAAGTATAAAATAGATAATAATACTTATTTAAATAATTATTATTTAAAATGTAAGAAAATCAAGTGGAACGGAGAGTCAGAAGTTGAAAGTATAATTAAAAAATTTTTTTAATGAAAAAATATTTTATTGATAGTTATAAGTTGTTAAAAAATGATGAAAAGAAAGAGGTAACTTATTTCTTTATTTTGACAATAGTAAGCTTGATTTTAGAAACATTGAGTATTGGTGCTCTATACCCATTACTTTCAGTTTTTGTTGCAGATGACATAAATGATAAGTTTCCATTCATCAAAATTATTTTAGATTACTTTAAAATAAACAATAGTTCAGATATTATCCTAATTTTTGTATCAATCTTTGTTTTATTGGCTTTTTTGATAAAAAATATTTTTTTAATTTATTTTTTATTTTGGCATTCAAATTTTTATAGAAATTTAAGGGTCAGGATTAAGTCTGATTTGCTTAAGATATACAATTATGAAACTTATAATTTTCATTTGCAAAATAATTCATCAAACTTGGTGAGAAATATTACCTTAACTACAGATCAAGCAATAACAAATATCTATAATTGCATGATGATTATAATAGAGGGCACGATTTTTTTAGCACTTTGTACATTATTATTCTTTATTCAAAGTGAAATGATATTTTTTTTACTTTTTGTAATAGGAGTACCAACAATTATTTTTGTACCAATAATTAAAAGTATTGTTGGAAAATGGGGCGAAATAGTAATTTCTTATCAGGGCAGAGCTATGAAAGCTTTGTTACAATCTTTTTCAATGATTAAAGAGATTAAGATTTTTAATAAAGAAATAGAATTTGTAAATCACTATGCTAATGAAGAAAAACAAGCTCAAAACTATATTAAGAAAAGTACAATTTTAAAAAATATTCCAAGATTTTTTTTTGAAACATTAATATTGATATCAATTATCGGATATATTTTTTTACAATCTAAAAATCATTCAATAGCTTTATCTAGCCTTATACCAGAGCTCGGTATTTTAATTGTAACAGTTTTAAGAATATATCCGTCAATAAATAAAATTATTTTTTCATTAAATAAATTGAGTCAAAACCATAAAGCAGTAAAGATAATTACTACGGATTTAAATAATTATAAAAATTCAACCGAAACAAATTACGACAAAATATCTTTTGTACATGAGATAAAATTTGAAAATTTATGTTTTAGTTATTTACAAAAAAAGAATATTTTAAAAAATTTGAATATATCAATTAAAAAAGGAGAGTATATAGGAATATTTGGAAAATCAGGATCAGGCAAGTCTACGTTTCTAGATATACTACTCGGTTTGTTCATACCTAGCTCTGGTAAAATATTTGTTGATAATAAGGAAATAAATTTATGCTCAAGAAGCTGGAGAAATAAAATAGGATATATTCCTCAGGTGGTAAACTTAATTGATGAAAATCTTTTAAAGAATATTTGTCTCGAAACCCATCAAGACAAGATTGATTATGATCATTTTTACAAAATAATAAGGCAATCTAATTTAGAAAATTTTTTAAAATATTTACCTGAAAAAGAATTTACATATTTAGGTGAAAGAGGATCAAAAATCTCAGGCGGAGAAAAGCAACGAATAGGTATTGCTAGAGCTTTGTATAGGAAATCTGAAATTTTAGTGTTGGATGAATCTACAAATTCTATAGACTTTAAAACTAAAAAAATAGTATTAGAAACAATAAACATGTTAAAAAAAGAAAAAACAATTATTAGTGTATCTCATGAATTAGAAGATTTAAAATATTGCGATATTATATACGAAATGAATGATGGATACTTAGTTAAAAAATAAATGAAAAGATTGTACTTAATTTTAGAAAGTAAAAAAAGAGAATTAGACTCTAGACTTTTATTTGCATCAAAATATGCAAATGATGGGTGGTCTGTAGTTATTGGAAAAAAATACAGTATATATAAATATTCTCAATATTATAAAAGAGGCATTATTTTTTTTAAAGGCACTGGCCCTAAAAATTTAGAGCCTATGATTAAACTTAAAAAATTAGGTAATAAAATTATCTCATTTGATGAAGAGGGTCTTGGTATATCAAGTGATGATGAGATACTCCACAGAGTTTATAAAAAGTGTTTAGATCAAGTTTCGTATTTTTTTTCTTGGGGGCGAAATAATAAAAAACAAATTTTAAGTAAATATCCTGGAGAAGATGATAAAATAATACCTTGTGGAAATATGAGACTTGATTTACTCAAAGCAAATTATAGGAAATTTTTCCAGCAAGAAGTAGATTCTATTAAAAAAAAACATGGAAAATTTGTATTGTTGGCAACTAAATTTACAAACGCAAATTCTTTTGACTTTGTTAAAAGCATGACGCCACATTCAAATTTCTACAGAAAAGAGATAGACTTTCAAAATTTAACTTTTGATAAATATAAAGAGTTTTTAAAATATTTTTCAAATAAAAATACAGATGTAAAATTAATAATTAGACCACATCCTCTGGAATTAAGAAGTACATGGACAGAGATAGCAAAAAGATATCCTAATGTTCTTATAGCAGAGGACAAAATGAGTACCAATTCATGGATATTAGCATCTGAATTTATTGTTTCTACCAATTGTCATACAACATTGGACGCCTATCTTTTACAAAAACCAGCAATTAATTTTTTACCTATAAAAGAAAACTATGTGGAACAACCATTTTTTAGTAAAATATCAACTGAAATTAATCATCAAGAAGAATTGTCTAATTTAATAAATGATTGGTTTTTAAATAAAAATAAATTTTCAAATATTATCACTAAAACTACAGAATTAGAAATTGATGATTATTTAGGTAACCATAAAAGTTGCATGATTGACGAAGTTAAACCTTATATAGAAAGCACATTTAGAAATATAATTAATAATGAAGATAAAAAAACATCTAGATTATTTTTTGCCGTATTTAAAATGATTCGAAAAGTTAGCAACTTAAAAAATTATATTCTTGGAGGAAAAAAAGTAAGAAATTTTAATAAACTTGCAAAAGTAAAAATTGACAATCTCAGTATAAAAGAAATGAGAGCAAAGATTGATGTTATTTCGGAAGTTTTAAATATTGACAAATTAGACATAAAAGAATTATACCCTGGTTGTTTCCTGATTAAGAAATATGATAAAAAATATATTTCATAAGCTCAATAAAAATTTAGGAGTTTTAATTTTTAATAATCCTAATAATTTGTATTATTGTTTTTTTAATTATCTATTCAAAAAAAAAATAATTAAAAATTTGAATAAAAAAGATATTGCAGATTTTAAAAATCAAGGATTTATTTCTCCTAAGATAGATTTAAGATTATTTTGTGAGTTCTTGCAAAATGAAATTAAAAAACAAGCTCAAAAAAAAAAATGATAAAGGGTATTCTTATTTTAAAATTAATGAAATTATGAGGAAAAAAATAAAAGAAATTATTGATATAAATTTTAAAGAAACTTTGAAAGATTTAGAACAATATTTTAACGGAAAAATTTTTGTTGGAGATGTTAGAATTTCAAGAAATTATAATTTGGATCACGTGAATAAAAATGATAAATTAGAAGAAATTTATAGTAATTTTTTTCACGTAGACCACTATACTTACAATTATTTTAAACTATTTATAAATATATCAGATGTTAATGAAAATAATGGTCCTCTTCATTATTTAAATATAGCAGATACAAAAAGTTTTGTAAAAAAGTCAAATTATAGTTCTAGAAATAATTATAAGGATATAATTTTTGAAAAAATTAATAAAAACACAGGGAAAAGTGGAAAATCATTAATCGTGAGCACAACAGAGTGCATTCATAGGGCTGGCATTCCAGATAAAGATTTATGTAGGGATGTTTTATTTATTACATTTGTGGTAGCTCCCAAAAATAAATATAAATCAGACAATTTTTTTTACTTTGAAAATTCTCATTATGAGAGTATTTGGAATAACCGAGGTTTGGTAACTAAAAAATTTGCAAAACCTAAATCCTTGTCTGAAACTTTAAAATTATACAGAGAATTTAAAACTCATTAATTAATATATTTTAATTTTTTTGCTTTTTAAAATTTTAATTATTTTTTTTATTTCATCCAAAAATTTTTTTTTAGATGAATTATTCTCTATGAAATAATCTACTTTAATTGGTTTGACATTTTTAATACCAAATCCAACAACATTATTTAATCTTTGGTTTTGATTATATATATTTTTTTTATCTCTCATTTTAAGTATTTTTAAATTAGATCGAATATAAATATTTAAATAATCTTTCAAATTATTCTTGCACCAAATTCTATATTTATTAGATGTAAGATTTGCGGATAAAATTATATTTATATTTTGCTCTGATATAAATTTAACAAATGAACAAATTCGTTCTGCATTTTTATTTCTATCTTTTAAAGTGTATTTTAGATCGTTTTTAAAAATTTTTCTAAATTCATCTCCATCTATCCAAATAAAGTTTTTATTATTTTTCTTGAGAATTTTATAAGTTTTTTTAGCTATCGTAGTTTTTCCTACACCTGATATGCCTGAAAACCATAAAATCATAAATTAAGTTGCACTTATAAGTTGTTTTTTCAAAATATCAGCTACGAATTTATTTCCTTTTGCAGAGAGATGACCACCATAGATGTCATGAGTATAAAGAGATTTATAATTACCATATGCAATAAAACTATTTGTTAGGTCGATTACCTTGATTTCTGGTTCTAAATTTTCATAAAAAATTTGATATGATCTTCTATCTTTTTTGTTTGCTTCTAAATCTTGAACCTGTGGAAAGATAACTAACCATAGCTTTTTCTTATCCTTTATTATTTTTTTATTAAAATCAATTAAAATTTCTTTTAGTAGCTTGTTGTGTTCATCATTATTATACATTTTATGAGATAAATTAATATTATCTGAAATTATTTTTGATTTTGCTATTTCATAAAATTTATCTTTTTCTTTGAGATTAAAAAATTTTAGAATTTTAAAGATAAAGATATTAAAAAAAATTATATTATTTCTTTTAAAGTTTCTAATATAACTAAGTGTAAAAGGAAATTTAAACATTAGTTTTTTGAATCTAGTTTTATAGAAAATATCATGCTTCTGAATATATTCTATATAAGAGTTTATTTTTGTTAATTGATCATTTTTTTTTAACAAATTAGGGAGAACTTTTAATTTATTATCTGAAAGTATAAATTTTGGTTTAAATCCATGCTGATTACCGAATTCAATATAATTTTTCCAATAAGAGTGTACTCTAAGAATTGTTTCTGGAACAAAAGATAATATTATATTATCTGCTTCATCTTTATTTTTTAATCCATTATATTTAATTATAGCTTGGTCAACACCATAATTACCAACACCGTAATTTCTTACATAATAATTAACTAAATTTTCAAGATAATGTTCCCAAGTTTCATCATCATTTACATATCTACCAAAAGCAAAAGAATCTCCAAAAACCAAATATTTTGTTTTTTCAAATTTATTTACACTTTTACGAAATCCTTCATCTGTAATACTAAATTTGGTTTTATTTGAACCATTAATCTCAAATCCTGATGTACCGGGTTTTCTATCCCACCCAGTTTTTTCACAATAACTTTCATTGTAAAATTTAATTAATTTTGACTTATCTAATTTAGGTTTTTCATCACTTTTAGTCAAAATCCATCGAAAATCTTTTTTTAAAAAAAACGTCATTAAAAATATAATTATTTCAATTATCAAATAGAAATAAATACATAAAATTATTAAATTTGGTTTCATAGCTTTTTCTTTAATAAAAATAAGTTTTTCTCAAGCTCAATTATTTTAAATTTTAAATTTTTGTCAATTTTTAATAAATCAGAATTCAATTTTTTTTTCTAAATTAAAGAACTTATTTTCTTTATATTCTCTCTTTGCAACTTCAATGGGCAATGCAACTGTCATTAAATATACATAAACTTAGTTACTTCTTAAAAATCAGAAATAATTGTTTTTTTTAAACCCTCATCAATATTTGTTAAATTTTTATAATTATAAATTTTTCTAATTAATAAGTTACTTCCATGAGTATCCAGCATATCTCCTTTTTGTAATGGAAGTTTTTTATATTTTACTTTTCTATTTAAATTTTTTTCTATAATTTCAATTAAATCTAAAATTTTAATATTTTTTCCACTACAAATATTTAAAATTTTTTTATTAGTTGGAAACTTTAGTGAAATCTTACCAATCAATCTAGAAACATCTTTTACATAAGTAAAGTCTCTAGTATGATTTCCAGCATTGTATAAATCGAGTATTTTTTTGAATTTTATTTTACTCAAAATTTTTGGTATCATCATATCAGGTCTACCAAGTGGACCATATACTGTAAAAAAACGCAATCCAACAGTACGGATATTATAGTTTTTTTCATATATATTTGCAATTTTTTCATTGAATAGTTTAGTTTGACCATAAAAATTTAATGGGGAGAGTTCATAATTTTCTTTGAAGGGAAATTTTTTACAATTACCATATACAGAACTTGACGATGCATAAATTATTTTTTTAATCTTTTTGTATTTCATTAATTCTAAAATATTTGTGAAACCTGTAATATTCGAATCAATATATTGAAAAGGGTTGATAAATGAATATCTTACTCCAGCCTGAGCAGCTAGATTAATCACTAGGTCAATTCTATTTTTATCAAAAACTTTCTTTAATTTAATCTTATCAGCTATATTTATTTTATTAAACTTAAAGTTTTTATTTTTTTTTAATATATTTAATCTTTTATTTTTAAGATTGACATCGTAGTAATCATTATGATTATCTATTCCTACAACTTTTATATTTTGCTTTAAAAAATGATCACAAACATGATAACCAATAAACCCTGATGATCCAGTAACTAAAATAGTGTTAATTTTCATTGAATTGTATTTCTAAAATTTAAGTAGGAACATTTTAAAATATCGTTGTAATTTAATCTATAATTAAATATTTTGTTAAAAAAAATCAATAAGTAAAAATATTTCGCTCTATTCATCAAGTAAATTTATAAATTTTTTTTCTATATAACCATTAATATTGCTGTACAGTCTACTACATGTTAAATAAATAACTTTTATTAAATTAATTTAAAATATAAAACACAATTGTGCTGTATCCCATAAAAAAAAAAATTAGTGATATAAGGTTTTATTTTAAAAAATTTGGTTTAGATATTTTGCTATCTAAATTTTCAATAAATTCCTCTCCTTCCGTAAAACTTAAGTCTCAGGAACAGCCTTACTCAGCTAATCTCGTAGATCTTTATAATCTGCATAGATCAATTATATTAAATAAAAGGTTAGGCGTATTAGAATTTGGTTCAGGTTGGAGCACAATTGTAATTTCTAATGCTTTAAAATATAATAAAAAAATTTATTTGAATTATGTTAAAAACTTCAGGGTTAATAACCCATTTTTTTCAATTTCTTTAGAAAATTCAAAAAAATATTTAAAAATAACTCAATCAAAACTTAAAAAATTAAATTTACAATCTTACAATAAGCTTTTTTTTTCAGAGTGTAAGATGAGTAACTTCGGTGGCAATATTGCCACTGAATATTTAAACTTACCAAATTTTAACCCCGATCTAATTTATCTAGATGGCCCTGACCAAACAGAAATTAAGGGGAATGTAAATGGAATAAATATAAGATATAGTGATTTTACACCTATGAATTGTGATATTTTAAAAATTGAGTTTTTTTTAACACCAGGAACAATAATAGTTTCTGATGGACGTGCAAGAAATGTAGAATTTTTAAAAAGAAATTTTAAAAGAAATTGGAAATATAAATATCTTAGTTGGTGTGATCAGCATTTTTTAGAATTAGTTGAAAAACCAAATGGACTACTTAGCGAGAAAAGACTTAATTTTTATAAAAAAACCTAAATTCTAGTTAATGGTTGTCCCAAATCATGTTCTAAAATATTTTTCACTCTAGAATTCCACGAATATTTTTTTGAGTCATTTTTTGCTGAAACTCCAAGATGATCATATTTTTTGTTTTTAAAAATACTATCAATATAATAACACCACATATCAATATTTTCTTTGATCAAAATAGAATTTTGATTATTTTTCAATATATTTTTGTATACTTTCAAGTTAGTAGCAATAATAATTTTTCCTGAAGCTAGATAATCAAACATTTTTAATGGAGAAAAATATTTAACAACATTAATTCCCTCAATTAAAACACCCACAAATCGACTATAAGGTAACAATAATATTCTATATTTTTTTATTTCTCTTGTTAGTTTTGAATAGTTTAAGTATCCCTTAAAACATACATTTTTAAATTGATGTTTAAGCAATTTTTTATTGTAAATAGTATCTGTGTTTCCGTATAAATGAAAATTAATATGTGGCATTTTTTTTGCAATTCTAAAAATAATTTCTAAACCTTTTCCTTTGACAAAACTTCCAGAGTAAAAACAAGTATTTTTTATGATTTTAGACTTACTTGAATTAAAATCTCTATAATCAACAGCATCACCTAAAATTAATGACTTATTTTTACTGATTTTTAATTTTTTTCGTAAATAATCATTAATAAAAACAAATTTTATATTTGAATTAATAAAGTTAAAGTTAGTCACATAAAAAAGTTTTTTTGTTGCACCTGTTAATTCAGTATGCACTTCAAGTGTATTTTTAATTTTAAAAAATCCCAAAAGAATACTTGATATTATACTTCTAGAATATATGTAGTAATTTGAACTGTTTTTTTTTAAAAGGTAAATTATTTTTAAAGCAAATAGTATTCTTAAAAAAAAATTATTTTCTCTTTTTTTTAAAAATATTCCATTAATATTAATGATATTTTTTAATAAATAGTCTTTTTTAATTTTCGAATATTTATATTTAGTATCTCTAAATGGAATAAACAAATTTACTTTTTTTCCAGTCATTTCTCTAAAGGCATCACACATTTTCAATACATGTAAAGCATATGCAGATTTGTTTGGTAAAGAAAAATCAGCTATGTAAAAAATTTCTTTTTTTAACATTGAATATAATCTTTAAGTTCTTTGTTAATAAAACTGATTTCTTCACTTGATAGGTTTTTAATAAACTTAAATAAATTTTTCTTTGTATAATCTAAATCAAAGTTATCAGGATCATTGATGTTAATATTGAGTTCTTCACACAATTTTTCTTTTTCTTTATTAAAATTCATAAAAAAATTTTCATATTTTATAATAATAGTTTTTTTATGTTCTTCTTTATTAACATTTTCCATTATTTTTTTGTACCAATTGACAAACATATTTAAATTATTTCCAGGATAACTTAATGAATTTCTTCGCTTCATACTCCAAAAAATTGCTTTTGGATCTCTTTTCACTATAATTTGATAAGTATTACTACCATAATATTTCGTAGAACTTTGAGGAGACCAAAATGAACCACCCTGATTAATAATAATATTTTTTTCTTCATTATAATCTTTAGATAAAGAAAAAATATTATTGATATAATTTATAGCTTCCAATAAAAATTTTTCCTTTTTTACAGGTAAGCGCATATTCAATAAATCAATTTCTCTGGTTTTTTTTTTTAACAAATATCTTTTTATATAAAAAATTGATTTTTCTAATTTTGAAAATTTGTCTAAATAAAATAGAGGAGCTCCGTTATAATTAATCTCAGTAATATTATCAATAAATTTCAAGGTTAGTTTATTTACTTGATCATCATAAAGTAAATACTTTCTATTGTAATTTGATTTGATTAATCTTTGAATGTATCTCTTAAATCTCAGAAAAGATAAAGCACAATTATTTATATTAAAATTTGTATACAAAGAATTATATAACCAGTCTAAACCATCTGGATCATTTATTAGTCTGAATTCATAACCATTAAAGGGACTAAAACTGTCTTGTCTTGAAACTAAATAATCATGCAGTGCTCCTGCACCACTGTTCCCAGATCCCATGATGATAATTCTTTTATTTTTATTCATATTTATTTAATTATTTAAATTTATGACTATATTTAGACAAAATTTTATTAAAAAAATTAAATGATATTTTCATCAAAAGCAAAAAATTTAATTAACTTAAAAAAATTAAACTTAAAAAAATCAATAATACCAAAATTTAAAAGTTTTACCTTAAATGAGATAATTAAAAATAAAAAAAAAATTGTAGAAGATATAAATAACAATCTTGAAAGAAAGATATCAATAAGATCCTCTTTTTTCCTTGAAGATAAAGAAAATCTCTCTATGGCAGGCGAATTTGATGGTTTGTTTAATGTTAAAAATACCAATAAAGAAATATTAAGAGGAATAAATTATTTATCTAGTCAATATAAATTAAAAAGTAATAATTATAAAATTTATAGTGAAAGTGAAATTATTTTTCAAAATCACGTATCAAATATTTTATTAAGTGGCGTCTTAACCAATAAATGTATTAAAGATGGCACAGATTATTATGTAATTAATTATGATGATACATCAAATTTAACTAATACAGTCACCTCTGGTGGAGTGTCTAGTGGTAGAGTAATAAATATTCTAAAACAAAATTCCAATGGTTTAAGGTCGAAAAAATTCAAAATTATAATTGAGTCTGTAAAAGAAATAGAAAAGAAAATATCTAACAAAGCATTAGATATAGAATTTGCTTTAGACAAAAAAGGTATTGTAAATATTTTTCAAATAAGGCCAATTTCCACATTAAATAATTGGAAGCCAATTAACAATAGACAGTTTTATAATAATTTAAAAAATAATCAGAAAAAATTAAACAAAATATTTAAGAATAATAAAATCTATGGGGATCACTTAGTATTTGGATTGATGCCTGATTGGAATCCAGTTGAAATGATAGGGTATCAACCAAGTACATTATCATATTCAATTTATGAAAAACTAATTACCTCTAATGCATGGAATATCTCTAGAGAAATTATTGGTTATAAAAAAGTAAAGAAACCATTAATGTATAAATTTACTGGAAAACCTTTTATCGATGCCAGACTAAGTTTTTATTCTTTTATTCCAAAAAAAGTCAGTCATAGTGTTTCAAGAAAAATCGTTAATTACTGGTGTGACCATCTAAAAAACAAACCATATTTACATGATAAAATAGAATTTGAAATTTCAGATGGTAGCTTTGATTCACATACAAATGAAAAAGTTTATAAAAATTATAAGTTTTTAAAACTCAGTGAAAAAAAAGATTACATTCAAAAATTAAAAGATTTTACATATGGTATACTAAATAATTATAAAAAAGATTTTAATAAACTTAATAATAAACTCATTCAATTAGAAAAAAATAGGTTAGAATTGCTTTATAGATATAATAATCAAAATCACTTTGATTACCCTTCAGAATTAAAAAAACTTTTATATGACATCAAACTTAATGGAATAATTCCTTTTTCTATTTATGCAAGGTATGCTTTTATTGGAAAAAAGTTTTTAATTTCTCTCAAAACAAAAAAAATTATATCTGATAGATCTTATTTTTTATTAATTAGTTCAATAGATTCAATTGCATCAAATTATATAAACTTCAAAAATAAGATAGGTAGAAACAAAAAATTAAAGAAAAAGTTTTATAATTATTTTTATCATTTAAGACCTGGAACTTACGATTTATCAGTAAAAAGATATAAGGAAGATTTAAAACCAAATGAAATTAAAGATGTAGGAGATATTCTGTCCTATAAATCTCACTTTAAAAATTTAGATAAAAAAGAAATGGCAAAAATAAGTAAATTTCTAAAAAATAATGACATTAATTTAGATGTAAATTCAATTTTAAATTTTTGTATTTCCTCAATAAAATTAAGAGAAAACTCAAAATTTATTTTTACAAGATCATTAAGTGATATGTTGGAATTGATTAAAAAATTTGGAAAAACTCTGAAATTAAACTCTAAAAATTTATCTTCATTAAAAATAAATCAAATACTTAAACTGAATCACAATTCAAAAAACAATTTATTTAAAAAATATAACATTAATAAAAATTTAAATTATGACGAAAAGTCCAAATTACCTTATTTAATAACTCATAAAGATGATTTCTTTATAGCTTCAAATCTTCTTACAAAACCTAATTTTATTACCAATAGAGTAATTAAAGCAAAATTAATCTTAATAAACAATGCTCAAATAAATCAAAGTTTAAAAGGTAAAATTGTATTAATTGAAAATGCTGATCCTGGATATGATTGGGTATTTTCAAAAAAAATAAAGGCTTTAGTAACGAAATACGGAGGTGTAAACTCTCATATGTCTATAAGATGCGAAGAATTAAATTTGCCAGCCGTAATTGGTATAGGTGAGGAAAATTATGAAAAAATTAAAAATTGCTCAAATGTGATACTCAATTGTAAAAATGAACAAGTTCTTGGCTTATAAAATTAAAAGATGAGAATTTTTATATCTTCTTATTTCAAAAATCATTTCAAGACTTATATAGATTATTTAGATCATTATTGGATAAGATATTTTGAAAAAAAAAAATACTCTTTTCAATTAATTCCCAACTCTCCTTTAAATTCAAAAAATCTTATTGACGGCATAAAAAAAAAGGATTTAATAATTTTGCCTGGAGGAAATGATATTTATGGGAAAAGTCATTTACATAAAACTAGATTAAAAATTGAAAAAGATTTATTAAGCTTAAGTATTAGAAAAAAAATTCCATTACTTGGTGTTTGCAGAGGTATGCAAGTTATAACCAATTATTTTGGTGGAGATATAAAAAAAATTAAAGGACACATGAAAACTAAACATCCAGTTTTTATAAGAAAAAGGCTGTTTAAAAAATCAAAAATAATTGTCAATAGTTTTCATAATTACTGTATCTCGTCAAACAACCTACCTAAAGAATTAGAAATTTTAGCTATCGATAATCAAAGCAACATAGAAATGTTTAAGCATAGGAAGTTAAAAATTCTTGGGGTTATGTGGCATCCGGAAAGAGAAAAAACACTTAAAAATCTTGACAAAATAATTAAGGAACTCATCAAATAGATGAAAGCAATAATATTATGTGCCGGGAAAGGAAAAAGAACAGGCCTTTCGTATCCAAAGTGTTTACAAAAGTTTTCTGATGGAACAACCATATTAGAAAAAAAATTAAAAGTATTAAAAAAAATTGGTTTTAAAGAAAAAAATATTATTTTCGCAACTGGTTTTAAAGAGGATTTAATAAAAAAAAAAACAAACAATTCCTATAAATATATCAAAAATAAAAAATTTAATAGCACCAATATGATTTTTTCTTTAAATGAAGTTTTAAAAAAAATTAAATCTGATGACATTTGTGTAATTTATGCTGATATACTTTTTCAAGCAAAAGATTTAAAAAAAATTATTTTATCAAAAAAAAAAATTATCACTCTTGTTGATACAAAGTGGCTGAAAAAATGGAAATTAAAAAAAAATTTTAAAGATGATCTTGAAGAATTAAGATTAAAAAAAAATAAAATAGTAGCTATAGGAAAAAAAACTAACAAGATTAATAATATTGATGGAAGATACGTTGGAATAACAAAATTCTCTAAAAGTATTATTAATAGATTTAAAAAAGAAAAAATTCTGAAAAATTTTTTAATTAATAACTTAAAACTAGATTTCACCACTTTTTTAATGAAACTTATAAATTATAATTTTGATGTTTACGCATTAAAAAAAGCTATAGATTGGTACGAATTTGATACAAAACAGGATTTTAAAAATTACGAAAAAAATAAAAAAAAATGATTTTTTATGAAAATTATTGGAGATTTAAATCAAAATTATTTTTTAAAAAAAAAATAAAATTAACAAAAAATATTAATTTTGGAAATAACACTACCAACAGTTTTTTTTTAGATAAGCTAAAAAAATCTAAGTTTTACTTTGAATACGGTTCTGGCTCATCAACCTTGGTTGCAAACAATTTAAATAAAAAATTTATATCTATTGAACTGGATAAAAAATATTATCTAGAATTAAAAAAAAAAATTAAAAATGATCAAGTAAAGTTTTTTAATATAGGTCCTGTTGGAGAATTTTCATATCCAATTTTTAAATTAAAAAAAAGAATTTTAAATTATATCAATTCTAT
>MDTA01112647.1_pt1 | contig 30056 bp, 26 predicted proteins | sample 811151 | NCBI WGS metagenome assembly MDTA01 (sample SAMN05326648, study PRJNA326480) | marine metagenome | isolation source: seawater | place: Indian Ocean: South | collected 2010 | reverse complement strand
CAATTTACAAATGCTAACGAAAGTTACGCACTTGCAGCTTAATTAACTTTGTTAATTAAGTAACGGGGTCCGGGGCACCTGGCAACAGAACGCCCCTTTTTATAATTACAACATATTTTAATTAGTAGTATAATGAATCAAAGGAGAAAAAAATGGATCCAGCAACTACAGTTATAGTAATAATTTCAATAATATACGTTATCGGTTCGTTTTAATTACTTTATTATTTGGGGTTTGGGGCACCTGGCAACAGAACGCCCCTTTATAATTTAAAAATTCTACAGAAATGTTAATATAATTCAAAAAGGAGAAAATATGGAACCAGCAACTGCAGTTGCAATAGTTATAGCTCTTGCTTATATTGCACAACATTTTTTAGGTTAATCTAATTAAGGGGTTTGGGGCACCTGGCAACAGAACGCCCCTTGTTAATCATACATAATATTCAATCTCTCTTATGAAATTATTACATATTGGTTTAGGTAAATGTGGTTCTACTTTACTCCAACAAGAAATTTTCCCTAAAATTTCCAAATTTAAAAACATCTCATATATAGATATTGTTAAAAAACTTAATATCGACAAAACTAAAATAAAGTATCATATTTTAGAAAATCAAAACAAATTTGAAAAGAAATTACCAGATAGTTTTATTCTTTCATATGAGGGTTTATTTTCTCATAGATGGGAATTTAGTAGAGTTTTTAATTCTTTTGAAATCATTAAAAAAAATTTTTCCTCAGATACTGTAGTCTTAATTATCCTAAGAAATCCGTATGAACTTTTAAATTCTATATATTGCCAGTCAATCCAAAAAGCAAAAATCGTAAAGCCAGAAAATTTTTTTTATATTAGTAATGACGAAGAGGTAAGAAAAAATTATAAATTTAATCTATATAATTTCGATTATATAAAATTAATATCTTTGTACAAAAGTTATTTTAAAAAAGTAATTATTACAAAATATGAAAAATTAAACGATTTCAGTTTTTTAAGTGAAATTTTTGATTTAGAAAATAGCTTTATTAAAGAAATTAAAAATAGAAAACGCAAAATCTATAATAAATCAATATCAAGTTATGGTATTAAAACTTTTTTGGCATTAAATAATCTTGTTAATTTGGAAAGAAACCAGCAGTTTATTTTTAATAATATTAAACAAACTGATAATCCTGTTTTAAAATTAAAAAATAAGATTCTTTCTCAATTAATTTTAAGAGATTTTTTTCAAAATAAATTTGATAAAATCTTCCCCTACAAGAAATATAATTTTAAGAAGGAGTATATTCCAGTTGATATTGATAAAATGACGGATGATTATAATAATATGAAACTTTAAAAAATATATTTATCACCTAAATATATTAATATTCCAACAGCGATACCTAATAATATCCAATAATAATTATCTTTTATCATGCAACAAATTTACTTAAATCAGGTTTGAAGTAGTTAGGTCCTTTCATAACTTTGCCTTTCTCGTTATAAATTGGATTTCCATCTGTGCCAAGTTTACTCATATTCGAGTTTTGAACCTCAACAAAACATTTGTCCAAATCTATACCAAAAGCATGCCCAGCACCATAAGTGACATAGAGAATATCTGTTAAAGCGTCAGCCACTTCTTTAATATCTTTTTTTTCTATGGCAACTTTAAGTTCCTCTAATTCTTCTTTAATCAGTTCATATCTTAGTGAAGTTATTTTTTCGCTTGGAAAACCTGCTTTTTCTTTGATTTCTTGACCAAAAATTTTCATAAATTTTCTTACACATTCAAAATTTGTCATTTCATATCCTTTATATTTTATAATTGTTTAATATGGGTGTATTATAGCAATGAATCAATTATGAAATACAGAATAGAGTCAGACAGTATAGGAAAAATCAAAGTTCCTGGTGATAAGTATTGGGGAGCATCTACCGAAAGGTCTAATAAATATTTTAATATTGGAGATTTTTTAGTAAGACCTTTGGTAATTCACTCTATTGCGATTATAAAAAAAGCAGCAGCAATTGTTAATAGAAAAAACAAAGATTTAGATTCTAAATTAAGCAAATATATTATTAAAGCTGCAGAAGAAGTAATTAAGGGAAAACATGACGAACACTTTCCACTTAAAGTCTGGCAGACTGGTTCGGGTACCCAAACAAATATGAATGTCAATGAAGTTATAGCAAATAGAGCAATACAAATGATGGGAGGACAATTAGGTACAAAAAAACCAGTGCATCCAAATGACCATGTCAACAAATCTCAATCGACTAATGATGTATTTCCAACTGCTATGCATATAGCTATTGCTATTAAAGCTAGAGAAAAACTTTTACCTTCTTTAAAAATACTAGAGAGAGAATTAGCTAAAAAATCAAAAGAATTTAAAAATATTGTTAAGGTTGGAAGAACTCATCTGCAAGATGCAACACCATTAACTTTAGGACAAGAATTTTCAGGATATTATTCACAACTTAAAAAATGCATTGTAAGAATTGAGGATGCATTAAAAGAAATTTACTCTTTAGCTCAAGGAGGAACAGCTGTAGGAACTGGTCTCAATACTAAAAAAAATTTTGATAAGAAAATTATAAAAGAAATTAGTAAAATTACTAAAATTCCTTTCAAACCAGCAGTAAACAAATTTGCTGCATTAGCTGCACACGATGAAATAGTAAATTTTTCAGGAACATTAAATACCACGGCAGTTTGTTTAATGAAAATCGCTAATGATATTAGATTTTTAGGATCTGGGCCTAGAGCTGGTTATGGTGAACTTATCCTGCCATCAAATGAACCGGGATCTTCCATTATGCCTGGTAAAGTAAATCCTACACAGTCTGAAGCAGTAACCATGGTTTGTGTAAAGGTTATTGGTAATCATAATGGAATTACGATGGCAGGATCTCATGGACATTTTGAATTGAATGTATTTAAGCCACTAATCATACATAATATTTTACAATCTATTGAAATAATGAGTGACTCATCAAAAACTTTTGCTTTGTACTGCGTAAAAGGAATTAAAGCAGATAAAAAAAGGATAAAATATTTGTTAAATAATTCTTTGATGTTGGTAACTGCACTAGCACCAAAGATTGGTTATGATAAAGCTGCATATATTGCAAAGTCTGCACATAAAAATGGAACAACACTTAAAGAAGAAGTTTTGAAAGCTGGGTTAATTGGAGAGAAAGAATACGATAAAATTATGAACCCTATTTTAATGACAAAGCCAAAGTAATTTAAGAAATTTCTGAAATAAATTTTTTTATTTTTTTACTATTAAAAATTTTTAAAAAGTTTTCATTAAAAAAAATTTGTTCAAATTTTTCTTTAAAATATTTTAGATCTTCTTTAGACGCATTGTAATTGTTATTTGTAGAAATTTTTTTAAAATTAATTTTATTGTTATGAATACTCAAACTTCCTACAGTATTTATCCTTAATTTTTCATTTTTTATATTTGATTTAATAGAAAATTTTTTAAATATTCTTTGCTTTCTATCCAAATCACCAAAACAATCAAAAAATAAAATGGGATTTTCTTCTAATAAATTTATATTTCCTTTGCAATTAAAAAAACTATCTAGAATAGAAAATTTTTTTTTATAAGTCATTCTACCATAAGCCAAATCTATTTCGAGGTTTAAAGTATCTATTGGAGTCCTATTAAATTTTTCGGACTCAAAATAAATTTCATTTTTAATATTAATTTTTTTAAAAAATTCTTGAAATTCAAATATTTTTTTCAAATTCAAATTTCTAAACTTTTTTAAATCAAAATCTAGCACATAAAATTTTGAATGAATATCAAGGAATGGAGTTAAAACAATAGTACTTTCATTTTTAAATGATAAATTTTTACTCCTTAAAAAATAATTATAAATATTAAATATCTTGCCATCGTAGTCGAAATTAAACTTAATATTGGTGTTGAGTATTTTTGATTGTAACGCTCCCTCAATTAAATTAATTTTTTTATTTTCATTAAAGTTTATTTCTGCTCGAAACCCAGATTTAAATAATTTCAAGTAGATATTTTGAAATTTATTTGCTATTTTAATTTCAAATTTTTTATCAAAAATTTTTCCGTTTATTAAATTTTTTTTATATCCGAAATTTTTAAATTTTATTTCTTCAAATTTCACAATCGGTTTATTCTGATTTTTAATCTCAAGATTTAAATCGTTAAAATCTAATTTTTTTTTTTATCAAAAATATGTTTTACAAAAGGTTTTAATTCATTTGGCTCCAAATTAATATCACTATCTACCAACACTATCCTATTAATCCCAAATCTATCATAATTATAAACACCAAATATTTTTGGATAAATTTTTAAATTTTTTACGTTTATTTTTGATTCTAGAGACTCTATATCAATCAAAACTTCTTTTAATTCTAAATTAGGCAGTGGAAAAGGTTTGAATTTAATTGACTCATACCTGTTTATTTCAAAATTGTAATCTTTTAATAAGTGGTTTTTAATGATTTTTGATCTTTTTTCATAATCAAAAAAATTTGGTATAACTAAAAATAAGATAAATGAAATAAAGAATATAGTTAATAAATATCTTAAGAAAAAAATAAATCTAAATAATTTAGAGTAATTAATATGAATTGTTTTAATAAATTTATTTAGCATTTTTTTTATTTTATAACTGGTATATAAATGAAATTTCTCTCTTATGAATAACATAGATAATTTAATTGAAAACCTTAACAAAGAACAAAAAGAGGCTGTTTTAAGTACAGAGGGACCGAATTTAATTGTCGCTGGAGCAGGTTCAGGAAAAACTAGGGTGCTAACTACAAGATTAATTCATATCATAAATAAAAAAAAAGCTTGGCCTAACCAAATTCTCTGTGTGACTTTTACTAATAAAGCTGCGAAAGAGATGCAAAATAGAGTGTTGAAACATATAAAAGGTAGTTCAAATGCGGTGCCTTGGCTAGGTACGTTTCATTCTATAAGTGTAAAATTTTTAAGAAGACATGCTGAAGCATTAGAGTACAAAAGTAATTTTACAATTTTAGATACTGACGACCAAAAAAAATTAATTCGAAATATTGTTAAAGGAGAAGAACTAGATGCAAAAAAATTTTCTCCTCAATTAATAATGTATCATATTGATCAATGGAAAAATAAAGGTCTTTTACCAAAAGATGTAAAGCTAGAAAAGTCTCGATCGATAACTAAATCAATTTTAAAAGTATATGAAATTTACCAAAAAAAAACAAAAGATTTAAATGCTTTTGATTTTGGTGATTTAATTTTATTTTGTGTTAAACTCTTCGAAGAACATAACGACATAAGAAAAATTTATCAAAATAATTTTAAATATGTTTTGGTTGATGAATTTCAAGATACTAATTTCATTCAAAATAAATGGTTAAATCTTCTTGTAAATGATAAAGAAAATATTTGCTGTGTAGGTGATGATGATCAATCGATTTATAGTTGGAGAGGGGCGGAAATAAAGAATTTTTTAACTTTCGATAAAATTTACAAAAATTGTAAAGTATTTAAATTAGAACAAAATTATAGGTCAACTAAAAATATTTTAGAGACTGCTTCTAGCTTAATTTCAAATAATTCAAATAGAGTAGGAAAAAAACTATGGTCTTCTTCAAATAGCGGTGAGTTAGTAAAAATAAATTGCTATAGAACAGGTAAAGACGAAGCTCAAGGTGTGAGTGATATTATTGAAAACAAAATTAAAAAAAAATATTCACTTAACGATGTTTCAATTTTAGTGAGAGCAATATATCAAACCAGAGAGTTTGAGGAAAGATTTCTTCAAGTGGGTATTAGTTATAGAGTTCTAGGAGGAATTAAGTTTTACGAAAGAGCTGAAGTTAAAGATGCTGTATCATATTTAAGAATAATAAATCAAAAATATGACGATCTAGCTTTAGAAAGAGTTATTGGAACGCCAAAAAGAGGTGTAGGAGAAAGCTCCATAAATCAAATTTATACCTTTGGAAAAAATAATAAATTATGTCTTGAGGACTCAATAATTAAAATTATTGAAAGTGATAATTTTAAACCGAAAATAAAATTAGCCCTTAAAGAATTAATTAATATGATACACAAATGGCGTATCGATTCTAAAAATATGAAACATTATGATTTATTAAAATTGGTTCTCGATGAGTCAGGCTATTCATCAATGTTAAAAAATAAAAAAGATTTAGAAAACGAAAATAGATTAGAAAATTTGAAAGAACTACTAAGAGCGATGCAAGATTATGATAGTCTACAAAGTTTCTTAGAACATGTTGCACTGGCAACCTCAATCGATCAAGAGTGGGAAGGTGCAAAAATAAATTTAATGACTATGCATGCTGCCAAAGGTTTAGAGTTTGATGTAGTATTTCTTCCGGGCTGGGAAGAAGGCTTGTTCCCTCATCAAAAGTCTTTAGAAGAAAAAGGTGACTTTGCTTTAGAGGAGGAGAGACGACTTGCATATGTAGGGATTACAAGAGCTAAAAAAGAAGCTTTTTTATCTTTTGCAATGAAAATAGCGTTTCACGGTGATTGGATGGATGCGATACCATCTCGATTTATAAACGAAATTCCAGATGAAAGCGTAGAAAAAAATGATGTAGGTTTAAATGAGAAAGATGACTTTGATTTCAATCAAGACAATTCTATAGAGTTTGATGAAGAATACAGAAGTCCAGGATGGGACAGATATAAAAAAAATAAAATGATCAAATGGAAAAAATAAAAAGATTAAAAAATTTATTCAAAAGGGAAAAAATTGATGGCTATGTAGTCCCAAAGAATGATGATTTTTTTGGAGAATATGTACCTGATCATAATGATAGATTAAATTATATTTCAAACTTTAGTGGTTCTTATGGCATCGCATTAATTCTTAAAAATGAAAGTTACTTATTTGTTGATGGAAGATATACTTTACAAGCAAATAAACAAAGTGGGAATTTTTTTAAAGTAATTACATTTCCTCAAAAAATGCCTAGTGCTATTTTAAAAAATAAGAAACTTACTATTGGTCTTGATCCTAAATTATTTACTAAAAGAACGCTCAAAATTTTTTTTGGAAAAAACAAATGTAAATTTAAATTTTTAGAAAACAATTTAGTTGATGAAATCTGGCAAAAAAAAATAAAGAGAAATAAGAATAAATTTTATATATTGCCTGAGGGGGTCGTAGGATACAATTACAAATCCAAGATTGATAAAGTGGTAGCTTTTTTAAAAAAAAGAAGATCAGACTATTTATTCATTACTGCGAGTGAAAATAATGCTTGGTTACTCAATATAAGAGGTCGGGATACAAAATATACGCCAATTCCATACAGTTACGTTTTAATTGATAAAAATAGAAATATAAAACTTTTTTGCGACTTAAAAAAAATATCCTCGCCCTTTAAAAAACAATTTAAAAAGATTGATGTTATAGATAAAAATTTAATAGAAAGAATTCTTTCTAGGATTATTAATAAAAAATTTATAATAGATAAAAATTCATGTTCAATTTTTTTTGAAAATATGATCTCAAAAAATAATAAAATTTTAAATGCTGACGATCCTATATATCTTTTAAAGGCGATAAAAAATTACAAAGAAATTAAAAATATAAAAAAAGCCCATATAGATGATGGTGTAGCTCTTACAAAATATCTGTTTTGGCTAAAAGAGAATTTTCGCAAAAAAAAGGTCACTGAAATAAGTGCCTCTAAAAAACTATTTTCTCTAAGAAAAAAAAATAAAAAATTTAAATTTTCTAGTTTTCCTACTATTTCAGGAACTGGTCCAAATGGTGCAATAATACATTATAAAGCTACAAAAAAAACTAACAGAAAACTAAAGAAAGGAGATATTTATCTAGTTGACTCTGGTGGACAATATAATTTTGGAACAACAGACGTGACACGAACGATATCTCTTCAAAATTCAAATAGACGAATTAAAAATATTTTTACAAGAGTTTTAAAAGGTCATATCGCTGTATCAAATTTTAAATTAAAAGAAAATACTTCGGGAGAAATAGTAGATAGATATGCTAGGAAACATTTAAAAGAAATTGGATTAGATTACGCCCATGGAACTGGTCACGGAGTAGGATATTTCTTAAATGTTCATGAGGGTCCTCATGCTATTTCAAAGAATAATAAAATTAAATTTCAAGAAGGTATGATAGTTTCAAATGAACCTGGATATTATGAAAAAAACAAATTTGGAATTAGAATTGAAAATCTTGTTTATGTAAAAAAAGAAAAAAATAAAAAATATTTCGAGAATTTGACTATGGCACCTATAGATAAAGATTTAATTGATAAGAAATTTCTCAATAAAAAAGAAAAGTCTTGGTTAAATCTTTATCATAAAAAAGTATATTATAATCTAAAAAACGCAATGAATAAGAAAGAATTAATTAAATTAAAAACTGCCTGCTCAGCTATTTAAAATTTTATCCCATTCTTTTTCTAAAATAATTTTCACATTCAGTTGTTTAGCTTTCTCAATTTTATTTTTTGTAGGTTTGGTATTTCCAACAACAAGAAAATCTAATTTTTTTGAAATTGATCCTAAAACTTTTCCACCATTATTTTCCGCAATTGTTTTTGCTTCTGAACGACTCATATTTTGGAATCCACCTGTAAACATTAATTTTTTATTGGAGAATTTTCCTCCAATTTTTTTAATAAAGTAACTTTTTATACTCAGTTTATTTATTAAATTTTTTGTTATTCTTATGTTAGTTTTATTTCGGAAAAAACTATCAATTGATTCTCTTTGAGTTTCACCAATTCCATCTAATTCTACCAAGTTGGCTAATAATATTTCTCTATTTTTTTGTTCAAAAAGTTTTGAAAATTCTTTTATTGAACCAAAAAAGCTCGCAAGAATTTTCGCATTTTCTTGTCCAATATGCCTTATACCAATTGAAAAAATAAACTTATCTAACGAAATTGATTGTGACTTTGAAACTGCTTTTTTTAAATTACTAATTGAGAGCTCTCCCCAACCTTCAAGATTTTGAATTTTGTCTTATCGCAAACTGAAAATATCAGCTGGCTCTTTAATAAAGTTTAATTCCCAAAATTGATCAATTACTTTTTTTCCTAATCCATCAATATTAAATGCCTCTTTAGATACAATGTGTTTCAATTTTTCTTTAGCTATATATCTACAATCATAACCTTTTGTGCATCTTCTGACCGCATCAAACTTTTTTGTACTTTTACTAATTTCCTTTTTAGTTTCTGCGCCGCACAAACATTTTGTTGGAAAAGAATATTTTTTAGAACCTGAGTCTCTTTTGGTAACATCAACTGATACAACTTGAGGTATAACATCTCCGGCACGTTGAATCTTTATAGTATCCCCAATTCTAATGTCCTTTCTTTGAATTTCTTCTTCGTTATGCAGGGTTGCATTAGAAACCACAACTCCTCCAACGGTAACTGGTTCCACTTTTGCAACCGGAGTTATTGCCCCTGTTCTACCAACTTGAATATTAATATCATTTATTTTAGTAGTTGCTTTTTCAGCAGAGAATTTATATGCAATTGCCCACCTTGGTGAATTAGAGGTGCTACCTAATCTTTTTTGTAAATCTATATTATTTACTTTATAAACTAGTCCATCAATATCATAATCAAGAGAGGATCTGATTTGATCAATTTTTTTATAGTGATCCTCAATCTCGTTTATGCCTGATGTAATTTTAGACAATGGATTTGTTTCAAAATTCCACTCTTTAATTTTCTCTAAAAAATCGGATTGTTTTTTAAATACCATAGGCTCTACTGCTCCAAAACCGTAGGCAAAATATTTTAGTGGAATTTTAGATGTTTGCTCAGGATTTTTTTGTCTTAAAGAACCACCAGCAGCATTTCTTGGATTGGCAAAATTTTCTTTAATTTTTTCGAAATCTTTTTTGCTTATAAAGACTTCGCAACGAATTTCTAATAAATCTGGAACACTGTCTGCTAAAATTTTTCTAGGAATTTTTTTTATAGTTTTTAAATTTTCTAAAATATCTTCACCTATTAACCCGTCTCCTCTGGAAAGACCTTTTATAAGTATACCTTTTTCATAAATTAACGTAGCTGATATGCCATCAATTTTAGGTTCAGAATATAATTCAATATTTTTATTTTGAGATTTTAAAAAATTATTTATCTTTTTTAGAAAATCCTGCATATCTTTTAAATTAAATGCATTAGATAAAGATAGCATAGGTATCAAATGTCTAATTTTTTTGAATTTATTAGATGGTGGAGCGCCAACCAAACTCTCTTCAACATCTATTTCACCCAAAAAATCAAATTCTCTTCTTAAAGTAAAAATTTCCTTTTTAATTTTGTCATATTCGGAGTCTGATATTTTTGGATTATCTTCTACAAAATAATATTTATTGTGCTTTTTTAAAATATTTAATTTTTTTTTGTAATTTTTAATAATTTCTTTTTTATTTTTCATTAATCAATGATTTTTAATATTCTTTTAAATATGCTTTCCTTTTTTTCTTTTTTAATTTGTTTTTGCAAATCTTCATAATTTCTATTAAAAACCTTATAAGATTTTTTAAACCATTCACTAGAATTATAATTGTAGCCTAAAATTGCAGCATAACTCTTGGCTTCATTTTCAAGTCCCATATAATAATAGATCTCAACAAGTCTATGTAAAGCCTCCTCAACAAAAACAGTGGTGCTGTATTTCTCAACAATAATTTTTAAACGATTAATCGCGGGAATCCACTTCTTAACTGAAATATAATATCTTGCAATATATAGCTCTTTTGCTGCCAATTGGTTTTGCACTAAGTCCCTTTTAAATCTTAAATCAATTGCATAATCTGACTCTGGATATTCCTTTATGAAAAAATCTATTGCCTCCCTTGCTTTTAGTAGAGGCTTAAGATCTTTTTTTTCATCACTTATTTGCTCATAATAAATTATGGCGAGTAAATAATTTGCGTAAATTACATTTTTATCAGCTGGATAAGTCTTTAAATATCTCTTTAAACTCTCCTCAGCCTCACTATAAAAATTTATACCGTACAATGAATAGCTCGCCATTATTGCCGATTTAGCTGCGAGGTCCGGTTTTTCAAAATTTAATTCTGCTTCAGAAAATTTTTTGTTGGCAAAAAAAAAGTCATTACTTTTAAAAGCCTCAAGTCCCTCTTTATAAAGTGTGTAAGGGTCTGCTAATTTTGATGGTGCATAAACTTCCTCTTTTTTCTTAGCACAAGAGTTTAAAGTAGCTAATAAAAAAATGATAATAATTAATCTTAAAATCATTATTATTTAATATCAGATTATAAATTAATTAGAATGTAAAATTAAACAAATAAATATTAAGCACTTACTGCTAATTTAAGATGTGGCCTTAGACTCTTACCTTGATCAATGATTTTTTTATCGAATTCGAAAGTTTGATATTTATTTTTTGATTTCAATAATTTATGCAAAAATTGATTTGTAAGTTGATGACCACCTTGGCAACAATAAACTGAACCTAATATTTTGTAACCAGATAATAAAAAATCACCTGCTAAATCTAATATTTTATGATTAACAAATTCTTTTTGATTTCTTAAACCACCTTCATTAATTATTTTTTCATTATCTACTACAATAGCATTTTCAAGTGTTCCACCTTTAGCTAAGCCCATTTTCTTTATTTTCTGTATATCGTCGTATAAACAAAAAGTTCTAGACTCTTCGATATCTTTTAAATCTCCAGTCTCAAAGTCAATTTTGTTTCTTTGTTTACCAATTATTTTATTGCTGTAGTTTAATTCAAAGTCAACTTCGAAAGAATCTTTAGCTTCAATGCGTATTTTTCTGGTTCCATCTACTAATTCAATTTTTTCTAAAACTTTTAAGTATTTAATTTTTTTGTTTAATTGTTTTGTTTTAGTTTTTTTTAAAATTTCTAAAAAATCTTTTGCCGAACCGTCCATAATTGGTATTTCTTCATTATCAATCTCTATTATAGCGCTATCTATTCCAGCTATGTATAAAGATGCAAGGAGGTGTTCAACGGTTGAAACTTTTACTCCATACTTATTCTGTAAAGTCGTAGATAAAGTGGTGGAACATACATTTTTGTAATTAGCAGGTATCAAATTATTATTTTTTAAATCAACTCTTTTAAAAATTATGCCATCTTCATCATTTCCAGGGAGTATTTTGACTTTGGATTTTTTACCTGTGTGCAAACCTATCCCTTTAAAAGATACCGGTTTTAAGACTGTTTTTTGAAAAATTTCTCTCACGAAAAATGTTATACTCAAGTTAGAAGTTAATCTTAAAACAACTAATGTTTCTAAAAATAACAATAATTATCCAAAAATCCCTTCAAATAGCCTTCCAATTAAAGATTTTTTTATTTGTGTTATTGGGATAGCCTCTTTTTTCCAACCAAAATGGACTATTTTATCTGCTGTTTTTATAATATTTTCTCTCGTAAGTTCATTTGTAACTTCAAGATTGAATTTATCATATGATTTAAAAATCTCAGTAAAAATGGCTTTAATGTTGTGATTTTTGAATTCAATATTGAATTCAAGAAATACAGCTTTTGATGATTTATTTAAGTGCTGAAAATTTATATTTTTAAATAAAATTAGATTTAGAATTTCTTTTATTCTTTCAGAAATAATTTCATAGATAAGTTTTTTTTTAATTTTTCTATAATTTTCATCTTGGAAAAAATCTTTTTCAATAAGTTCATCCTCTTTTGAATCTTTCGTAAAATTAGTCTTTTCCAAAATCTGTTTAACTATATCCATTTTAAGATAAGTTATTTTTGATACATCTCTTAAAATTATATCTAATCCAAATTCAAAATCTTCTTCGAATTTAAGGGCATTATTTTCAAAATAAAAAACTTTTGAATTGTCGTTATTAAGTTTTATTTGAAAAAAAGTATTAATATCATCATTTTTTTTATTTATACAAACTCCTTTAATAAAACTTTTAAGCAAAACTTTTTTTATCTTTAAATTACATTTGCTAAAAATTTCCTCTAGATTTTTATAATCATTCAGTTTAATTATTGCAAAAGAAAGCTCATGTGAATAGAAGTCACCAAATAGACCGATAGGTAAATTTTCAACTTTTTTATTATCTAAATTAAAATTAGTATTGAAGATATGTAATATTTTCTTTTTATTCTCAATTTCACTTACATAAGATTTGAGAGAATTTAAAATATAAGTAATATTTTCTCTTGAAATTTGAGTTCCATTCAGCCTTTTATAACCTGTTAAATTTATAAAAGATGTATTTAAATTTTCTAATATCAATATAACTTCTTTAAAAGTGTGATTAAATTTTTTTTCAATTAAGAAAATATTTTCTTTGATCAAATTGAAAAATTCTTCCATGTTAGTTATGCTCTTTTTCTCTACTCCTTTTATCAAAACATTTGAATCGTAAATTATCTTAAAATTATTTTGAGAATTTTTTTCGAAAACGATGAATATTAAGTCAACATTATTAATTTCTATATAAAGTTTTAGATTAGATTTTTCCATAAACTATTTTAAAATAAGTTGTCCTTTAATTCTATAATCAAACAATTCGTATTTTTCAAAAGAAATCTTTTTTTTTAAATCTAAAAAATTTTTTAGGCTTATTACATAATTTTTTTGAGGAAGCTTAATTTTTTTTTTATTAATAGTTTCTAAGTCCCACCTGCTAGAATCATAGAATATGTATTTACTAATTATCTCGAGTGGAAAGTTTGCTTGCTTTAAATTATTATAAAATATTTTAAAATCATTAACATTTCCAAAAACAAAAGGTAATTGACTTAAATTTTTAATTTCTTGGTATTCTATCAAATCGATTTTTTCACTCACAATAAATTTTTTCTTATTAAAAAATAAAATCGCTATTGGTTTTTTTTCAAAAATTTTTACCTTCAGTGTATTGGGATATTTTTTTTTAATTTCAAAACTCTCTACAAAGCTAATATTTTTGAGTAATTTTTCTATCTCATTATTATCCAAAAATAACAAATTTTTATCATAAAGTGGAATAAGTGATATTCTTATATCTTTTTTTGATACAAGTGAGTTATTTTCAATTTGAATATTTTTTAAATTAAATTTTTTTGTGAAAATATGTTGTTTTGAAGAAATTGTTGTAAGTAATATGAATAATACTATTACAATTAACGTTCTTTTTCTCATTTATTTAAACTTGCATCTAGCAAAATTTTTTCCACCAAGTTATCAAAACTCAACCCTATATAGTTAGCAATTTCAGGAACCAAGGATAAACTTGTCATTCCTGGCTGTGTATTTATTTCTAATAAATAAAAACTATTATTACAAAATTTAAAGTCTGATCTTGTTACGCCTCTACAATTTAAAGCTCCATGAGTTTTTTTTGCAATTTTTAAAACTTGATTATAATTTTTTTTGTTTAATCTTGCGGGCATAACATGTTTAGTCTTTGCTTTTTTTGTATATTTCGCTTTATAATCATAAAACATTCTTCTTGGAATAAGCTCTATCGCTCCAATTGGTTTACCATTTAATACTGCAACTTGTATTTCCTGCCCTCCGATATATTCTTCAAGAATTAATTCGTCATACTCTTTAAGCTGGCGAATAATATTTTGAAATAAATTTTTTTTGTTTTTACAGATTTTAACACCAAGACTTGAACCCTCATTTATTGGTTTTAATACAACCGGAAAACTAATTTTTTTATTTTTGATAACAGTTTCAATCATTTTTTTTTGGTAGTTAATCTTTTTAATTGTTAAAAACTTTGGTGTTTTAATTTTATTTTTGATAAATATTTGCTTGGACACAGCTTTATTCATGGCGTTAAAAGAGCTTAAAACTCCTGAGTGGGTATAAGGTATTCTTAAATATTCGAAATAAGTTTGAGCTATCCCATCTTCACCATCTCTGCCATGTAAAGCATTGAAAATAACGTCTATATTTTCTTTGTTTATTAAATTAAAATTTCTTAATTTAGGGTCAAAAGTTTTTACCTTATAGCCTTTTTTTTTAAGTGCTTTTACACAAGCTTTACCTGTATCTAAACTAACAGATCTTTCCCCTGAGGTTCCGCCTAAAACTACCAAAACATTTTTAAATTTTTTATTCGCCGACAATTTTAATCTCAAGTTCTAAATTTACTCCAGTTTTTTCTAAAACTCTTTTTTTTACTTTTTTAATTAAGTTTTCAATATCAGAAGATTTTGCATTACCATTATTTACAAAAAAATTACAATGTTTTTGCGAAATGACCGCATCTCCTTCCCTAAAATTTTCGCAACCTGCTTCTTTGATCAACATCCAAGCCTTTTTTTCTTTATCAATATTTTTAAAAGTGCTACCGCAAGTTTTAATTTGACTAGGTTGTGAAAGTTTTTTTCTTTCAATATATTCATTTTGCTTTTTTTCAATTTCTTCTTTTTTTGCGTGAGACCCTTTTAACTTAACTGATAGAATTATTAAATCTTCTGACAAGTTGGTACCTCTATAATAAAATTTAATATCTTCTTTTTTTAATTCTATTTCTGTTAATTTATTTTTATCTATTGCTTTAATGGACAATAAAACTTCAGAAATATTTTCATCAAAACATCCACTGTTCATCATGATGGCTCCACCTATAGAACCTGGGATACAAGATAAAAACTCTAAATTTTTTAAACTTTTATCTTTAGCAAAGTTAGCAACTTTGCGGTCAAGAGCTGCTGCTCCAATTTCTAAGATATTTTTTTTAATAAGTTTAATATTTGTAAAACTTCCACCTAACTTAATTATAGCCCCTTTAACACCTTTATCTCTAAATAATGTATTTGACCCAGCACCTAAAATTGTTGTTTTTAAATTTATTTTTTTGGACTCTTTAAGAAATTCTATTAATTGGTATTTGTCCTTTGCTTTATAAAAATACTCTGCATTACCGCCTAAGTTAAACCAGCTATAAGGCGAGAGGTTAACATCTGCGTATAGATTATCGCTAAATTTTTTTAAAAAGTTATTTTGTAATGTCATAATGAATTCCTAAGATCTCCAATCCATTTTGATATCAACCCTGCACCCATGCCAATTATGATTTCATTGCTTAAAAGATTTTTTTTAAAATAAGAATTTAACTCTAAATTATTTTTAACAATTATTACTTTAGTATTTGAATTTTTAGCAATCAAATTTGCAAATTTAATCATATTAAATTTGAGGTTTTTTCTCTCACCTGCTGCGTATAAAGGACAAATAATCACTAAATTTGATTTTGAAAAACATTTTGAAAATTCATTTTTTAGAGACATTACTCTTGAATATCTATGAGGTTCGAAAACAGTAACTATTTTTCTTTTATTGTTAACGTTGTGTACTCCCTCTAAAATAGATTTTATTTCGGTTGGGTGATGAGCATAATCATCATAAAAATCATTATTATTTTTTGTAAAAATTTTTGTCATTCTTCTTTGAACACCTGAAAAATGCTTCAAAGATTTTATCGCAATTTTTAAATTAGCACCAAGGTTTAAACAAACTACAAAAGCTGCCGCTGCGTTAAGTACGTTATGTTTACCTAACAATTTGACAGTTATATTTCTTATAGTTCTTGTTTTATTTTTATCTTTAAAATTTAGATTAAATATTGTGCAATCAAACTTATATCTAATCTTTTTTATTTGATAATCAGCTTTTTTATTTTCCCCATAAGTCAAAATATTTTTGTTTTTAATTCTTTTTATTATTTTTCTAATATTATTACTATCAAGGCAAATTATTGATTTTCCAGTAGGAGGTGTTTTGTTTATAAACTTCAAAAAAGAGTTTTCTAAATTTTTGTAATTTTTATAGTAATCTAAGTGCTCATAATCGATATTTGTTACTATAGAATAATTAATTGGCAATTTAAGAAAGCTTCCATCAGACTCGTCTGCTTCTAATATTGCCCATTCTCCCTTTCCAAGCTTAGCGTTACTTTTTAAAGAGTTTATTACTCCTCCATTAATTATTGTAGGATCTAATTTTTGATCTGATAGAATTTTTGCCACTAAAGAGGTAGTTGTTGTTTTTCCATGGGATCCAGTAATTATAATATTTTTTTTTAAAGAAACTACGTCAGCGAGAATTTCAGCCCTAGAGTAAATTGGTATTTTATTTTTTTTTGCAAACCTAATTTCTATATTATTATTTTTTATTGCTGAAGACTTAACTAAAATATTTGCTTTTTTTACATTTTTTGAAGAATGACCTATAAATACTTTTATTCCTGACCTAACACAACTAACTGTATTCTTGTTTTTATTTTGATCGCTTCCTTGAATTTTAAATCCCATATTCCTCATAATTTGTGCGAGACCACTCATGCCTATCCCTCCAATACCTACAAAATGAATTATATCTTTTTGACCTAAATTAATTTTTTTCATACATAATTTTTTCTAGCTGTGAACTTAAATTACTAAAGATATTTTTGTCAGAATATTGTTCTTGTTTTAATATCATGCTTTTTATCAAAGATTTGTCTTCAAAAAATGATTTAATTAAAGGGAATAAATTAGATTTTATATCTTTCTCTTCCAACAAATATCCATAACCTTTTTTAAAGTAAAACTGTGCATTTTTGTATTGATGATTGTCAGCTGACGAAGGTAGTGGGATCGAGATAAAAGGTATCTTAGTATTTAAAAGCTCTCCTAAAACAGATGCTCCAGACCTAGTTATTACAAAATTACATTTTGAGTAGTAATCAATAATGTTGTTAGTAAAATTAAATATCTCAAATTCAATTTTAGCATTTTTATAAAATTGAGATAACTTCTGATTTTGCTCCTCCTGGCATTGCTGAAAAATTTTTAAAGGAATTCCTAAACCTTTTAATTTTTGAAATATTACAGGAAGTTCTTCAGCAAAAATTTTAGCGGCTTGGCTGCCTCCCAAGACTAAAATCTTTAATAAATCAAATCTGTTTTCGTTGTAAGCATAGATTTTTGAATGAATAATTTCTTCTCTTATTATGTTTCCGATTTCAAATACTTTATATCTATACTTTTTAGGCACGCCCTCTAAATCTTTGTAAGATACAAATATGTTTCTGACAAAGGGTAATAAGAATTTATTAGCTTTTCCAATAATTAAATTATTTTCATAAATGATAGATTTAATTCTTAAAATTGATGCTGCTAAACATATTGGGAAGGATGAGTATCCTCCCATTCCAAATACGATTGAAGGTCGATTAAATATTAAAAATATTATCGATTTGAATATTGAAAAAATTATTATAATTACAGAAAATAAAAGTCCAATGATATTTTTTTTAATTAAAGGAGATGAAGGTATCTTTATTAAATTTAAATTTTCGTAATTTTTTAAATAATTTAAGCCTCTTTTGTCAGTTGATATTTGTACAACATAGTTTTTTTTCGATAGATAATTAGCTAAACTATAAGCTGGAAAAATATGACCTCCAGTTCCACCAGTTGCTATAAGTATTTTTTTTTTAGTCATATAAATAACTTTTATCTTTTGTATAATTAAGAACTAACCCTGCTAAAATTGCACTTCCAATTAAAGATGATCCACCGTAACTTAAAAAGGGAAGCGTCATGCCCGTAGTAGGTAGTAAATTTGTATTAACTCCAGCGTGAATGAAAGTTTGAAAAATTAATAATGTAGCTAGTCCACCAAGAGAAATTTTTAAAAATTGGTTATCTTGATTAAAACAATTTTTAAAAATTCTTAGTGAAATATATAAAAAAATTAATATTATTAAAATAGATGCTACCGAACCATACTCTTCAGATATAACTGCAATTACATAGTCCGTGTGTGCTTCAGGAACACTCTCTTTTAAAATTCCTTCACCCATACCTTGACCGGTTAAACCACCTAATTTTATTGCCTCTAGCGCTGATGAGGATTGAAACTTATCACCTTGGCTGGGATCAATAAAATTAATTAAGCGATTAATTATATAGCCAAATTTCTCGGGGAAAAAAAACAACAGGGAACTTAAAAATAAAACAAATAATAGAAAAAAAACTAATATAAAATACAAATTCACTCCCGCTATAAAAACAGTTGCTATCCAACTACCAACTAAAAGTATTGACTGTCCCAAATCTGGCTGGTCAATTAACAAAATTATAACTGATCCTAACAATAAAAAACTTATTAAATATTTTGTTTGAGAACTATGAAATTTCTCAAAAGTGAGAATTTTTACAGTCATTAAAATGAAGAATGGCTTTAAAACCTCAATTGGTTGTAATCTGAAAATGTAAAATTCAAGCCACCGTTTGGCACCTTTCACTTCTATGCCTATTATCGGAACAAGTGCCAAAAAAATGAATGATAATATGAATAGTGGTATGACAAGTTTTATTAAAAATTCAGTTTTTAAAAATGAAATAATAACCATAATGACTAAAGCTATTAACGTAAAAAAAAGATGTTTTGTAAAAAAGAAATAATAATCTTTATCGAGTCTCTCGCCAGCAAGAGATGAAGTTGAAGAAAATGAAAAAAATAAACCCAAAAAAAAATAGAATTAAAAAGCAAAATAAAATTTTTTTATCTATTGTTCTCCAATAATTTATAAATAAAAATTTAAAAGTGTTTTCTGGCATAAATTTTACATAATTCTTTGAATTCATTTCCTCTTTTTTCAAAATTAGTATATTGGTCAAAAGATGCAGCAGCAGGGCTCAGGAGAACAAATTTTTTCTCGTTTCTTTTAGTTTTGATATCACTGAAAATTTCAATTACTGACCTCTTTAAATTTTTAGTGACAGAATAAATTAATTCATTTCGTATTTCTTTTTTAAAAAAATTAATATGTTTCCCTACTAAATAGCATTTTTTAATATTTTTTTTATATTTAGTTATGTTTATTTTGTCATTTTTTTTTGGAAGCCCCCCTAAAATTAAATATATATTTTTAAGATCAGAAATTGCTGATTGGGTTGATCTAAATGATGTTGCTTTTGAGTCGTTAATAAATGTAATATTTTTTTTTTTAAGAAAAATTTCAAATCTGTGAGGCAAACCTTTAAATGTACTCATAGCTGAAATAAAAGTTTTTACCTTTATTTTTAATAATTTAGAAAATGAGTAAATAAAGCTCAAATTTTCGTCATTAATATTAAAATTTAGGTAATCATTTTTAATTTTAAATTTTATTTTTTTAAATTTTTTGTAATTGGGAATGATAAGTTTACTTGAAAAGTTCTTTTTAATAAAAATTTTTTTAAGCTTTTGATTTATAATTGCAAATTGAGTTTTTTTTTGAAGATTAAAAATTTTTAACTTTGAGTTTAGATAATTTTGCCTATTACCATGCCAATCTAAATGATCATTAGTTAAATTAACCAATATTGCAAAGTCTGGACAAATGAACTTTGAGTGAGCAAGCTGAAAAGAAGATGCCTCTATAATGATAAATTTATTTTTTGTTTTTTTTAATTCTAATACTGGTTTTCCAATATTTCCTCCTAATAAACATTTTAATTTACTTTTTTTAAGAAGATGTTCTAATAATTTACACGTAGTTGATTTACCGTTGGTACCTGTAACAACTATACTTTTAAATTTAATATTCGTTAAATAGAATAAGTCTATATCGGTAATAATTTTTTTTTCAAATTTTTTTAAATGATTGTTTTTAATTAAACTTATTCCAGGTGATAAAACTATATAATCTACTTTTCTTAAAGTTTTAGATAAATTTATAGCTCTATATTTTTTAAATAAATTTTTTTTCTTATCATCCCAAACATGAAAATTTCTAATTTTATTTTTTTTAAAAAATTTAACAACTGATTGTCCAGATAATCCTAAACCATAAACAAGGAACGATAGTTCTTTGAGTTTTGTGACTTGGAGCATTTTTTACCTTAATTTTAAAGTTGCAAGACCGACTAAAGCTAAAATTATTGCTATTATCCAAAAACGAATTACTATTGTTGATTCTGCCCAACCTTTTTTTTCAAAATGATGGTGGATCGGTGCCATCTTAAAAATTCTTTTTCCTGTAAGTTTGAATGAAACCACTTGAATAATTACTGAAACTGTTTCTAAAACAAACAATCCTCCAATGATAGCAAGGACAATTTCATGTTTTACTATAATTGCAATAGCAGCTAATGAACCTCCTAAAGAAAGTGAACCTGTATCCCCCATAAAAATTTTTGCAGGCGGAGCATTGTACCAAAGAAAACCTAAACAAGATCCTACAACAGAACCGCAGAATATTGCTAATTCTCCAACATCGGGAATATATTGTATTTGCAAATATTCAGAAAAAATTGTGTTGCCAACTACATATGAAATTAACGTAAACGAGAGAGCCACTAACATTACTGGCACAGTTGCTAATCCATCCAAACCGTCTGTCAAATTAACTGCATTTGATGCTCCAATGATTACAAATAAGCCAAAAGGTATGAAAAATAGTCCCATTTGCCAAATTAAATTTTTAAAAAATGGGAAGTAAAGATTATATAAATATTGATGGTCAGAATATTTTATTAAAATCGATAAAGTTATTACGCCTATAATTACTTGTCCTAAAAACTTATACCTTGATTTCAATCCACTAGAATTTTCAAATTTTATTTTGAGAATATCATCTAATAGACCAAGCCCACCTAAAGATAAAGAAACGAAAATTAATGTCCAAACATAAACATTTTTTAAATCTGCCCATAGAATTGTACTGGAAATTATTCCAATAATGATAATTACTCCTCCCATTGTGGGAGTACCGGTTTTCTTTATAATGTGATCTATCGGACCATCTTGCCTGATAGGTCCGGTAATCATTTTTTCAGAAAACAATCTGATTAAAGGGCCGCCAATAATGAATACCACTACTAATGATGTTACTACGGCTAAACCAGTTCTAAATGTTAAATATCTGAAGACGTTTAAGAATGAATACTGATCTACTAATGAAGTTAAAAAATTAAATAACACTTAAATTCCTCTAATTATTTTTTTACTAAAATTGTTAAGACCTGTAGCGTGAGAACCTTTAATCAGTAGGTAGTCGTTATTTGATATCATTTTGCTCAAACTAAAATCTATATCTTCATTATTTTGTAAAATATTTCCTCTTTTTTGTTTATTTAAATATTTATAAGTGAAAATTGTTTTTTTTCCTTTAATGAATACTTTGTCAATGTCAGAATTGTTAATAACTTTTGATATTTCTTTATGGTATTTATTTGATTTATCACCTAATTCAAGCATATCTCCTAATAACAAATATTTTTTAAATTTTTCTTTTTTAATTAAAGATAGGTTTTTAATAGCATTTTTTACAGATAATGGGCTTGCATTGTAACTTTCATCAATTAACTTGAATCTCTTATTATATCTTGTGATTAAATGTTTTTTTCCTCTTCCTTCTGACATCTCAAAATCTTTAAATTTTCTAATAATATTCAAAGGATTAATTCCTAATTCATTAAGAACAGCAATTGAGGCTAGAACATTATAAATATTTAAATCTTTTATTTTAAAGTTAATAATTTTATTTTTTATTTTTAAAAAAATTTCGGATATTTGATTTTTATTTTTTAGTCTTTTTAATCGAATATCTGATTTTTTATGTTTTCCAAATGTAAAAATTTTTAATTTATAAATTTTTGCCTTATTGTATAAAAAATGGAAAAATTTATCGTCTCTATTTAAAATAATTGTTCCTCCAGGCACAATATTTTCAATTATTTCTGATTTAGCTTTGGCTATTCCAAAAATATTTTTAAAGTTTTCTAAATGTGCCTCGCCTATGTTTGTTATAATTCCAATATGGGGCTTTATGAGTTTTGATAAATTTTTAATCTCTCCAGCTTTACTCATTCCAACCTCAAAAATACCAAATTTGGTATCAGTACTTAAATTTGATAAACTTATTGGAACTCCAAAATGATTATTAAATGACTTAGGCGAAAAATGTGTTTTTCCAAAATTTTTTAAAATATCTTTTAATAGGTTCTTCAAAGAAGTTTTGCCTGCACTCCCTGTAATTGCAATAATTTTTGCAAGAGATTGCTCTCTTTTTAATTTTGCAAATTTATTTAAAAATGAACTAGGTTTCTCTAGTTTAATAATTTTTTTCTCGTATCTTTTTAAAGTTGATGACGATACAACTGCTCCTGCTCCTCGGCTAAATGCATTTTTTATGAAAGCATTACCATCTTTAGTTTTTCCTCTTATAGCGATAAAAATATTATCTTTTTTAATTGTTCTTGTATCAATTGATAAGCCATCAATATTTAAAGATAATTTTTTACCAAATATTTTTTCAAGTATTAATTTATTTTTAAAATATTCTTGACGTTTTTTTGATAGAATTTTATTTTTAAAATACAATTTTTTTACAATTTCTTTATCCGAAATCAAATTGACTCTATTTTTATAAATTTGTTCTTCCTCATGGCCTTTTCCAGCGATCACTACAATTTCTCGTGGTCCAGCATTTTGTATTGCTTTTTTAATTGCTAAGGATCTGTCACCAATATTAAATCTTTTATTTTTCAAAATATACTTTGCAAGATGAGTTCGTATTTTACTTGGATTTTCATTTCTTGGATTGTCATCTGTTAAATAAATCTTTTTACAGTAATCATTAGCGATCTTTGCCATAAATTTTCTTTTTTTTTTATCTCTGTCGCCCCCACACCCAAAAACTAAGATAATATTATTGCCATAAGTTTTATTTAATGATTTTAACGTTTCAGACAAAGCGTCTGGGGTATGAGCGTAATCAACAAAAATTTTTATATCATTTGGTAATTCTCTCACTAATTCAAGCCTACCATTGACATCTTTAATTTTTCTTATTGATTTAAATATTAATTTTTTTTTTATTCCACAAAGTTTTAGTGCTTCAATTGACATTGCTAAATTTTTTAATTTAAAATCATTGGTGAAATTTGAAGATAAATTTTGAATATCCTCATAATTTTTACTTACATCTATGAGTTTTAAATTTCTCTTATGAGCTATGGTTTTTATTTTTTTAAATGGTTTGATATGCTTATCTGTTATTATAGAAGAACTTCTTTTTAAAATTTTTCTTAAAAGAATAAGTTTTGCATTTAAATAAGACTTCATTGTTCTGTGATAATCTAAATGATCTTGACTGAAATTCGTAAAAATCCCAGCTTTAAAATTTATATTATTTAGTCTTTTTTGATCTAAACCATGGCTAGAAGCTTCAATGATTACATTGTCGATTTTCTTTTTCTTTAAAAAATGTAAATTTTTATGTAAAGCAATAGTATCTGGTGATGTTAAACTAGTTTTTATAATTTTATTGTTATATTTTATTCCTAAAGTACCAATTGATGCTGCTGGAATTTTGTTAATTCTTAATATTTGATAAAATATGTCAGCAACTGAAGTTTTGCCATTTGTTCCGGTAACCGCTATAATATTTTTGGGTTTTAGCTTGTAAAATTTTGAGGAAACTTCACTCAACAGACTTCTAATATTTTCTGTCTTAACTATAACAATACTTTTTGATTTAAATTTACAACTTTTTGAACAAACTATTATTGAAGCGCCATTTTTAATAGCCTCTTCGATAAAATTTTCGCCATTTACTTTTTTGCCTTTAATTGCAAAAAAAATATATTTTTTTTTAACTTGCTTGCTATTAATAGCAAGACCAGAAACAGGTATATTTTTTTTATCTTTAGAAATTCCTTTAATTAATTTTTTCAACAACATGCTGATCTGTAAACTCTTTGTTATTTATGGCTAAAATTGGCCCAATTTTTTTTATTATTTTGCCCGCAACATAAACAGAATTCCAACCAGAAGTATTGTAAGGAGCCTTAGTTTTTACGCCTCTATAGTTATAAACTAAATCTTTATTAATTATAGGATTCTCTAACATGACAAATAAAGTGTACTTAGGACTATTTGCTGGAAAAAAAGAAATAAATGTATTTATTCTATCTTTTTTATTACCATAACCCTCTGCCGTACCAGTTTTACCTCCAACATAATATCCATGCTTATCTGCTAAACTAGCTGTCCCATTCTCACTACTTACAACCTTTCTCAAGATATTTCTTAATTGTTTACTAGTATCTTTAGAAATTATTTCACTCCCTTCAATATTCTTTCTATTTTTAAGTAGAGTAGGAGTTATTAGTTTTCCTCCATTTATCATTGATGCGTACAATGCAGTAACCTGAAGAGGTGTTGTTGTAATACCATGGCCAAATGAAATAGTTTCTAATTTACATCTGTCCCATCTTAATTGATGTGGTAGACCCACCTCCTCTAGTTCAATTTCGGGATTTTTAGTAAGTCTTGTTTTCATAATAAAATCCTTAAATTTATTTTCACCTACCTTTTTCGCTAAAACTACTGATCCTACATTAGACGATCGAACTAAAATTTCCTCTACAGTTAAATCATTAGGGTGTTTCTTCATATCGGTAATCTCATGAATTGAGCATTTAATTTTTCTAGGAATGTTTTTTATAAGCGTATTTGCTTCCACTAATTGGTGATCTAAGGCTAAGGCAACAGTAAAGGTCTTGAAGATTGAACCTAATTCATAAACACCTTTAGTTATTTTATTTATATATTTTGTATCTTTAATAGTTGACCTTTTATTTATGTTAAAATTAGGTAATGAAACTAAAGAAATTATTTCTCCACTATTAACGTCCATTAATATTGCTCCACCCCCAGTAGCACTAAAAGTTTCAGTGGCATTTTTTAATTCATTATTAATAATATGCTGAATATTTACGTCTAATGTAAGTTTTAAAGGTTCCTTTAAAAGTTCCTTATCTTTTAGTTCTTTGTCAAAAAATTTTTCAACACCTGATATTCCATAATTATCATAATCTACCTGGCCAATTATATGGCTAAATAAATTTCCATGTGTATACATTCTAGCTTGAAAAGGTTCAAATTTAATTGCTTTTTCTCCAAGTGCTCGAAATTTTTCTTTCTCAATTTGGTCAATTCTTTTTTTTATTCTAAAATATTTATTTTTATCTAGTTTTTTTTTCACTTCTTCAATATGAAGATCGGGGAAATTTAATCTTAATTTTATTAAAAAATTTTTTTTATCTTTTAATAGTTTTGGATCAATGGCTGCATGAAAAGTATTTATATTTCTTGAAATAATTACGTCATTTTTATCAACAATATCTCTTCTGATAAGTGAAAATTTTATACTTTGCTCATTTATATTAAACTTTTTTTTATCATTTAAAGATAAATGAATAATCTTTATTGAAAAAATTAGTATTAAAGAAAAAAAGAAGAAAAATAAAAGATAAATCCTGTCTTGAAAATTATTAGATTTTTTAAGTATCTTATTTTTTTTATTTGTTTCAAAATAGTCCTCAAAGTAAAAACTGGTTTGATTTAAATTATTATTTTTTTTGGGTTTTTTTCTCATTAAGATTGTTAAGATTTGATATTTTGTTTTGATAATTTGTAAAATCTGAAATATTTAAATAAATGTTTGAGTGTGAAATTGGTTTATAATAATTAAAACCGATAATATCTAATTTTTTTTTAATTTCAGCAGGTGAAGATAAATAATAAAAATCAAATTGAGATTCATTAATATCTTTTTCTTTAGAAAAAATTTTAGCGTTTAAAGTTATTATTTTTTTTTCAATTAATCTGGTTTCATTCTTTATTATTGAAGTAAGTACTAGTAAAGAAATAAATATGAATATTGAAACAACAATTTTTGTTTTAAACATTTATAGCCTCTATATCTAAATATTTTTTAAATCTATTAATAAGCTCTTTTGGATATTTAAATTTATCGTTACTCCTTACAGCAAATCTAAGTTTCGCTGAGCGAGAACGACTATTAATTTCTACCTCTTTTTTTGAAGGTCTGAATACTCTGTTTTTATATTCATCGAATAATGAGAAACTACTTATAGTTTTTTCTGGAACGTAGCGAGACGGTTTTGATTTATTTTTGGAAAAACTAGAAAATAAATATTTCACGATACTATCCTCTATTGAGTGAAAACTAATTACTAATATTTTGCCACCAGGTTTTAATTTTTTTGTAGCACTAATAATACCATTAATAAGTTCTGTTATTTCTTTGTTAACAAAGATTCTTAGTGCTTGAAAAGTTTTTGTACACGGATCAATTTTACTTAAATAGTTTTTTTTTTTACTTTTTTTAATTATTTTTACTAAATCAGAAGTGTTTGTAATTTTTTTTAAGGTCCTATACTTAATTATATTTTTAGCTATCAGAGAGGCCTCTTTTTCATCACCTAAAATTTTTATAATTAATTTTAAATCGAGTTCGCTTAATTTGTTAACAGCATCAAGGGCTGAAATTTTATTCAAACCCATTTTCATATCTAGTTTTTTTTCTGATTTAAAAGAGAATCCTCTACTAAAATCATTTAATTGGATCGACGATAATCCTAAATCAAAAATTACTACATCAACATTATCTTTTGAAATATCATCTAATTGGCTAAATTTTACTTGATAAAATTTAAATCTTTTTGGAAATTTTTTTTCAAAGTCTTGGGCAATTGATAGTGTTTTATTATCTCTATCAATTGCTTTAACTCTTGTTTTTGGAAATTTCAGAATAGCTTTTGAATATCCGCCACCTCCAAATGTACAATCGATGAAATCTCCTCCAGAAGAAGGGGAAGCTATTTCTATTACCTCATTCAACATCACTGGAAAATGGGAAAATTCCAGTGATGAAGTAAGATTGTTCATTAATACAATTTCGAAACATTAAAATTTTTGTTTTCTTAAAAACGCAGGAATTTCAAAATCTTCTTCCTCCGTTAAATCTTTTTCAAATAATTGCTCCGAGTCCGTATCCTGATGGTCGTTAGTCGCGATGCCAATTTCGGATTGGTAATCATTATCCTCTGAAAATAATTGTGGAGTATGCTCTTCTTGGTTATTCTCATTTAAATAGAGTTCTTTATCTTCATTACCATTAACGTTCTTTTCTATATAAGAAGCATTCTCAATAGACACACCTGAAGGAATATTTTCTGAGGATAAATTATTTTCAATTATCTCTTTTTTTAAATTATTATCTTCAAAGTTTTGCTCAAAGCTGTTTAGAGAATTATTATGCTCCTCATCTAGCTGGTAAGACTCATCAAGTTTAAGTGCTGTAGCTCCGTCAATAGAATTTATAGTGTTGCTCTCAACTCTTGAATTATGAGAAAATAAATTTTCAGAATATCCAGGGTTTCTATTTTGTATACGAGAAACCATATTTAAAACTGTTTTATTTTCCACTTTGTGCCCATCAAGAGCGGTTGCAACAATAGATACCCTGATTTTTCCTGTCATGTTTTCATCTTTTATAGCGCCAAATATTAGTTCGGCTTCGGGATCTACTTCGGCTCTTATTTTGTTTACAGACTGATCTACTTCGAACAGAGTAAGATCCTTTCCTCCAGTTATATTAATTAATAAACCTTTTGCTCCTTTTAGAGAATACTCGTCAATCAAAGGATTGTTTAAAGCCATATCAGTTGCAGACATCGCTCTATTTTCTCCATCAGCTTCACCTGTTCCCATCATTGCTTTGCCCATTGAGCTCATAACAGTTTCAACATCTGCAAAATCTAAATTGATCATTCCTGGTCTAACCATTAAATCAGTGACACTTTGTACGCCATGTTTAAGTACGTTGTTTGATAGATTAAATGATTCTTCAAAAGTAGTAGTTTCACTTGCAATTTTAAAAAGATTTTGATTTGGCACAACTATGACGGTATCTAAATGTTTTTTAAATTCTTCTAAACCTTCAATAGCTCGTCTCATTCTCTTTGGACCTTCATATGAAAAAGGTAAAGTAGTTACACCTACCGTTAAGATATTAAGTTCTCTAGCTGCTTTAGCAATTACATGAGAAGCCCCTGTTCCAGTTCCACCTCCCATTCCTGAAGTTATAAATACCATGTTGGCCCCTTGTAAGTAATTCATAATTTCATTTAAGGATTCGTCTGCTGCAGCTTGACCTATATCATGTTTAGCACCTGCACCTAGACCTTTTGTTAAGTTCATTCCAATTTGAATTTTTGCATCAGCTTTGCTCATCTTTAAATCTTGCGCATCTGTATTTACTGCTACAAATTCTACTCCTTCCATGCCAGACTCTATCATTGCATTAATTGCGTTTCCTCCTGCACCACCAACTCCTAAAACTAATATTCTCGGTTTCAATTCTTTTAATTCTCCTCCTCCAATATTTATACTCATTATAGCTCCCCTTTCTATTTAGTTTCCCATTTTAAATTTGATCTATTTTGATAAGCTTTTTTTCTCGCAACAATTTTAAATTTTTCAAAGCTTTTTGGCTCCCAAATTTGAAATGTTTTTCCAAGACCGATAAACAAAACGCTGTTTCTTATCTTAGCGTGATCAAGTAATTTTTGTGATAAAGAAACTCTGCCCTCTGTATCGAATTGTAAGTTTTCACTTTCGGACAAAATTGAAGTAGCAAAAAAATCTCTTTTCTCCTCGAAGGGGTTAAGTGAGTCTATTGTGTTAGAAAGTTTTTCTATTCTATCTTGTGAACAAGCCTCTAATGCTGAATAATTAAAAGATGGATAACTAATAAATCCATTATATCCCATTGAATTTAAATGTGATCTAAATGTTGCAGGCACTGAAACACGTCCTTTCTTGTCTATTTTGTTTTCGTAACTTGATAAAAACATTGTTTATAAAAAACCTATAAATATTTAATTTTTTCAAAATACCCTCCATAATGGGATTATTTGGGATAGTATGGGTTTTTTAAAATTAGTCAATAAGTTAATATTCAACCAAAAAAGTACAAAAGTAGAACATTTTTTGTGGGGATTGGCGCCAGATAATCTGTAAGCCGGGTTCTGTCATTCAAGATGTCATTTCTCTAGGCTTGAATTCACACTCAAGCTCAAGCGGTTAACCCAGAAGACTAACTAAAGACCGTTTTTAGTGCATAAACACATTGTCTTCTCTATTTAACCTTGCTCCCAGTGGGGTTTGCCGTGCGTTTTTTGTTACCAAAAAACCGGTGAGCTCTT
>MDTA01021468.1_pt1 | contig 30075 bp, 16 predicted proteins | sample 811151 | NCBI WGS metagenome assembly MDTA01 (sample SAMN05326648, study PRJNA326480) | marine metagenome | isolation source: seawater | place: Indian Ocean: South | collected 2010 | reverse complement strand
TGTCCTTGTCACTGGCCCTGTCCTTGTCCCTGGCCCTGTCCTTGTCCCTGACCCTGTCCTTGTCCCTGGCCCTGGCCCTGTCCTTGTCCCTGGCCCTGTCCGCTACCTTGTCCCTGGCCGCCTCCTTGGCCCTGTCCTTGTCCTTGTCCCTGGCCCTGTCCTTGGCCCTGGCCCTGGCCCTGTCCTTGGCCTTGGCCATCTTGTTCAGAGCCGCCGCCTCCGTCTGTGCCGCCGTCACCAGTTCCGTCTCCTTGGAAGTCCGGGTCGTACGCGTCAGGTATTCCGTCGCCGTCCGAGTCGCTCATCTCTCCGTTTGATGGGTCGTTTGGATAAGGGTCACTTCCGTCATCTTGGCCGTCTCCGTCTGTGTCAGCGGCATTCGGGTTAGTGCCTGTGGCATATTCCTGTGAGTTGGTCAGACCGTCTCCATCCGGGTCGGCGTTTGCGTCTGAAGCTGAATTTGGATTTAGTCCATATGCCACTTCCCATCCATCTGGCAATCCGTCGCCATCGGAGTCAGGGTTGTTCATGTCGGTACCAGCTGATTGTTCTTGGGCGTTGGTCAGTCCATCACCGTCCCAATCTGCACCGCCATCGTTGGGATCCAGTGGGTCGGAGCCATCGGCGGTAACTCCTATTGCACCAGCCATGGTGACTAGCAGGAGTGCTGTTAGTATGCTTGCATTCTTTGTATTATCCATTATTCATCACGTTCCTATTTACTGATTTGTGTGTGTTTTTGGTTGAAGGGAACCCGCCGCTCCCTCTATCCAGCATCGGCCTGAGCATCGTCAGGACTGATGTCTGGGAGGGATGAATTTTCAATTAGATGGAGAGGCGAACATAATTGCTTTGAAATGTTCTTTTTTTTCTTATTTTGGTCCTCTCCTCCTATTTTTCATCCTTTTTGGCTGTCATTCTCAGGAAACCCTCTGTCTCCTCTAGTTGTATGAAGAGCGTAGATAGTATAAGAACTGCGCGGACTGATGATATCTGGTTCAAGGTGTTAATTTGGCGAGATCGGACTTGAATTTGGTTCTGGTCATGAAATGTCTTACTGGTGTTGTAACAGAAAGGAGGATCAACGCGACAAGAAAAAGTGTGGACCATGGAGGGATGCCCCTACCTAGATTGAGGTACAGGGTCCACCCAATTATGATTAGTACCCAAGGCCGATATCTTCTCGAGAACAATGAAAGTCGGGCACTTGCTACCTCTTCAGAATAAAGAGGGGAATGCTCACCGGGAGCAAGCATGTCATTTTCGATTGCGCATCTTGCACAAACAAGGTATCTGGGACCATTGCCCTTAGCGAACTGTTCAATGGGATAGTTTTGAGTGCACATTCGGCAGGTTGGCATGTTTTACGCCCCTAGCATGGGGAGCCTTTTCTTCAACACTGCGGTCAGGTGCACAGAGATAGGAATTCTTGAGCGATGAGGTAGCCGCCGACGCTACCGGCGGATTCAGGGTGAAATTGAACGCCGTGAATCGGAATATGGCGGTGTCTAACACCCATGATTATTCCACTAGGACTCTCCCAAGCATTCGGGACCATTTCATTTCCAGTTTCAGTTATCACTAGGCTGTTGTATCTCATCATGATGTGAGTTTTCTCTAGGTGAGAGAAGAGGCCTGTTCCATCATTGTTCACAGAACAAGGTGCCCCGTGAACGGGCCCCTTCTCAGAGGGCCCGAGGGTAAAACCATCAACAAGGCACAATGCTTGATGCCCAAGACATATTCCGAGCACGGGGATGAGATTTCGATCATTGAGGAGGTCCCCGCGGAGGGCGGATTCCGCAGCCGCCATCGATCTTGCATAGAATTCAGGCCTTGACGGCCCTGGTCCTATAACGATACCTGAGGGCGCGATGCTTCGAACGGTTGAAATTAACCAATTCTCGGAGTCTTCAGAGGGGTCTTCGCTCCACCCCTGGAGCACAGATACTCTGGCACCGAGGTTGACAAACATATCTCTTATGTTATTGGTGAAAGAGTCCATGTTATCGAGTATGATGATTTTTTTGCCGATGGTTCCCACAGATAAATCAAGTTTGGGTGTACCTACAGAGGGCCTTGGCATAATTGTGTTACTCATTTTCAATGTCGGGAGTTTCTGATCAGATTCCAAAGCTGTGATGTCCCATGTGGCTTTCAATACTGCATCAGCTTTCCATTCAGCCTCTTGTGCCTCTTTTTCTGGTATCGACTCATGGACAATGCCACCTCCTGCCATCACCCTACCGAAGTCAAGGCCGGATTTACTCTTCACATCCAATGTTCGAATGAGGATGTTTAGCTCAGCTAACTTGTTGCGTTGATGGATATGTCCAATGGATCCGGTCCATGATCCCCGGTGTTTTCCCTCGAGGTGATTTATTATCGCCATACTTATTTTCTTGGGGCAGCCTGTTATCGATCCTCCCGGAAACATTGCAGATATTGCTGCAGGGATGTCTCGTGATGGCGATAGTTTACCAGTAATGTCAGAAACTAAGTGGTGAACATTGGGATGGGATTCCAGACGGAAGCTACTCCAACTGACTGAGCCAGGGACGCAAACCTTCGATAAATCATGCTTCTCCAGATCGACCAACATCATGTGCTCCGCCAAGTCTTTTTTTGATTCCATTAATTGTTCTCTCGCCAGTATATCGTCGTCTTCATTGTACATTCTAGGAGAAGTGCCTTTTATTGGCGACGTTTTCAGATCCTCCCCCTTGAAGTGAAGAAGTTGTTCTGGGCTGGAGGACGCTATCGTCCAACCTAGATCTTTACAACTCATCCATGCTGAATATGGTGCTGGATTGGAGGAGGAGAGTCTAACAAATGCATCCCAGGGATCACTGTTAACCTCGCCTTGCCAACTTCTGCCGTAATTTACTTGGTAAACATGGCCATATTCAATCGCTTCAATGATATCCCTCGCCTTTTTTTTATGGCTCTCTCGCGGCTCCGATACGACATGTGGATTGATTCGTTTTTGATGCGGTGGTCTTTCAGTTTCAATCCACCCGATGATATCAGTCGTATTGCAGGGTGTTTCACCGATCAAGGATATCGAGTTTTCAAGACGATGATGTATTATCCAACCACTTGTGATCCACATTATTCCGAGGACTTCTCCTCCATCGGGTGTATTCTTCATTCTGGGTGCTGATGTCCACTGACCCAGATCATAACCTAAAATTCCGACAAAGCCGCCTGGAGAAAGTCCAGACCTAGGATCTACAGGGCCGATTGACTCAAGATCGCGGATCGATTTCAGTGCTGATTCTAGATCTTGGTGTTTCTGTGTCTCGACATCTACCCACGCTGAGGTTTTCCTTTTCTGGATTTTCACGATCAGATCTGGAACTGGGGATAAGTCGAGGAAACCGTCCAATGGATTATGATCGTCGTGCTTTTTGATTGAATGGGGTTGCAGAAACAAAACTCTCACATCCCCTATTGCAGGGATCATTGAACTTTGACCTCGATCATCAACTGGACCTCCGGATAGAAAGAAGACTTCGTCTCCTAATGGGTCCCTATTTCTGATGCCCTCAAGAATCGACATCAATGGATTTTCTTTTTCAATATCAAGAACGTACTCGATGCGTTTGGATCTAGATGTCAAGTAAGTGTCCCTCCAAAATTCCTGAGTCTTCAATCTCGCAGAATAAGTCCTCCAAGGGAGAGTCTATTTGATAGTTAATTTGATGAGAATCTATCGACTTTATTCTGCGAATTCCCACTCCGGTTCCAAAAGCCAATGCATCTTTGATTTGATTCATTTGTGAAATTTTTATTGGTTTCTGAACTACACTGATCTTTCTTGAGATTAGATTCAGAGTCTCATTTAGTGTTACAGATTTTACTGCCCCCATATTTGAATCTGGGATTGCAAGCTCGCCAGTTTCAAGGGAGAAAAGCGGTGTGAAAGTGTCACCGTCTACAATTAAATCTCGATGGATCAACAGGGCAGCATCTGCCCCCTTGCTCACTGCTGCACGTCTGGCATTGGAATAATCGGTCCAACTACCTTGCTTGATTCTTGGTCCATTTCCATATCTGCTTGGAAGTGGTTGTGTTGACAAGCGAATACTGGAGGGTGCGGTAGTCATTCGCCTCGGTAAAACAACAATCCTTCCGTCTCGGTGAACTTCTATTCTAGCAAGGAAGGGGGTTTCTGGAGGCTGTTCAAGTCTGTCGATTAGATGTTTGACGCGGTTTGGATTGGTATCCAGGGTTTTGTTGAATACGGTTCGGTAGGATTCTCTCAATCTAGATATGTGGGCGTCTAAGAACAGGGGTCCGTTTTGATTGATTCTCATGGTTGTGAAGACCGGTCCTGAATTCAACACGTCCCCCCACATGAGATCTCAGTATTGAACTCGTCTATTAGATTAGGTCATCTAGATCCCTGGCCAAATCATCCAGATCATCCATTTCGACGGATAGGTCAGACTCTGACGGTGTATTTATTTCCGAAATGGGTTTTATTTGGATTTCGACTGTCTCCTTGGCCTCAGTCCCGGATTTGATGTCGTCATCGAATAGAGCATCTATTTCCACCTCCCTGGTTGATATCTCCCACAAATCGTCCACAGATGTCCTTCTGGATCTGAACGTGAAAGCTGCTCCAATCGCGGCCAGGCCAAATATTATTGTGCCCAAGAGGATGTTAAGATCACCGTTAACCAAAAGGTCAATGACAGAATCTCCGTCACTGACTTCTGAGTCGATTGATCCCAATTGTTCGGTCCATGGTAAGACCATGACCGGGCTGGCTCTGTACGTGAATTTCTCCCCGTCGTAGGCCACGACTTCCACGTAGTGATTTATGGTTCGGTTCAATGGTCTGTCGTCCATACTGTCAAATCCAAACTGAGTGACAGTTCGATCGAGTGCTATTACGCTTGCATCCCTGACATCAGAAAAGGGAGTCTTTGCTGCATACACATGATAGCCTATCACATTCTGATCGCTACTTTCAGACCATTCCAATACTATTCTGGAGCCCGACGGGTTCCAGTAGGCGGACAGACCTGAGACATCCGGACAGGCTGGGCAGGGGTCCAGGCCCAATTCATCAGTAAGTATGATATCGCTTGATTCCAAATCAGATGTCCATGCGTTTCCGTTCGAATCCCTTGCCACTATGGAAACATAGTATCGTCGATCTGGCATCAACTCCGTTTTGCCGTCTGAACCGGTTGAGAATTCTATGAGGGCGATTCCTGACCAGTCTCTTGGTAGAATAGCAGATGGGGTTGTATCACCTAGGTTGGTGAGTAGGAACGGGGAGTCTTGTACAGCATATACCTCGTAGGATGAAATATCCGGAGCTTGGCTGGGCTCAAAGAGAATGAACATCCCATCTCCGTGATCCGGATCTCTGTCAATCAACTGGGGTGCAGGTATCCTGTCAGGCGGGTTAGTATCTTCTAGATTGGATTGTGGTAGTACCAAGGCAGTGTTCAGGTCCTCCAGATGCACATTTCCGGACAGGTCGTGGACGGTCACGGCGACATATAGTGGGATTTGGGGAGTAATCGGTAGACTGGCCGAATCAGTGAGGCTTGTGCCATACAATGCCTCGGATAGTTGCAATTCTACCTTTTGGGACCCGCCAATTTGCCTCTGTTGGATTGTCCTCAAACCACATGATTCTGGGCTCTCTGAGCAAAAGAACCACAATGAGGCCACGGAATCTAATGGATGCTCGCTCACCCATATCGTGTAGTATGCAAAATCAGGGGCTTCGCTTCTTGACCAAACTACGTCTATTGAGGTACCGTCATCGGATGGATGGTCGAATGCTGCAATGTCTGTAATTCTGGCTGGTTCTGGACCCTCTGATCCGAGGTTATCGAAGGGGGTTGCATCGTCAGGTAGAACATTGTTTAGATCACCATTCCCCCAATCATCGTAAGCGATGACTGCAACCCAGTATCTGACACTGTTCTGAAGCTGATTACCATCCCCGGCTCCGATTATTGCATATGAGTTTTCACAGCCTGATACAACATCTGCAACCGGCCACCCCTCTGCGCTGGTGGGAGGTGAGAATCCCGAAGCGGGTAGAATATGTATGTAATAGAGAACGCAATCTTCTTCTTCGTTGGGAGTCCATGTGACCTCGAGATAGCCCCCATCGTCGAAAGGCAGGTCTGATGCGGTGACACCGTTAACTCTCATTGGAGGGATGGAATCATCAAGACCTCCTGCAGCAACGAGTGGTCCGAAAAGGGCCGGGTTCTCAGAATCGTATTGACCGGCCTCGTCCACACATGACGCTGCTAGCCAAATCGGCACCGACGGAGGCACGTCTACTATGGTCTGGTTTCCAAGTGCGAAAGAGATGTCAACATAAGTGGGTATAACCTCCACATCAATTATTTCAACGGTCGAGTACCAAACTCTGGTAGAGTGTTTATCCAGGTCTGTGCATGGTTGCCACTCCACGAGTAGGCTCCCTCCGGAGAATCCGATTGGCTGTGCGTGCAGGAACGACGGGGGCTCGGGTATGTTATCTATGGGGGTTGCTGATGCTCCAAAAATTGAGATAGGTCCCAGAGAGCCATCGGGGTATCTTATCGAGACTGCTGCGAAGTACTCCTCATTGGGTTGTATGTCTTGTAAGCTGTTACCCATGTACGCTTGATCAATCGTAACCCCCAGTGTCCTAAGGTCCGAAATGGACGCCACAGGGTTGATCTCGGTATGACCCCCGCTCTCCAAATAATCAACATCCCATCCGGTGGATGCGTGCCATACATATAGCTCGTAGGATATGAAACTCGGGTCCTCCGCAATCTCCCAATTGATCACCAATCCGTCTCCTGCATCCTTAGGTCGATCCTCGAATAATGTAATGCTGGTGGGAATTTCCTGCCTAACCCAATCGTATTGTATTTTGATTTCAATGGAGCCTGATTCTGGCGGTGAGAGCGCGAACTCCCAATTCGCGTTTGAAGGGGATCCGGCTGTGTCAACCGCCAACTGGAGTAATTGTTGCAGACCTGTCTGTGTCGAAAGGTTCCATGAGCCGGTGTAGTTCAATTCCTGGGCTTCAGACCAGACTGGTTGAGCGGCGATTGTGCTTGAGAAGATAGCAGGATGCCATGAAAAGGGTATTGAGCCGAAGTTCTGTACCCCATTCTGGAGTAGGGAATCTTGTATGATTTCACTTGTCGGGATACGGACAGGGTTGCCGGGTCTTGCTTGGTCAGTGATGTCGTAAGTGGATCCCATGAACGTAAATTCCAGGTTCTCTGCCCTTGAGTACTCATCGACATACAGCCTTTCCAATGCCCAGTAGGGCCGATACGCGAGAGCGCCTTCGCTTGTGGCGAGTACGAGTGTGCTGCCGTATATTTCCATGTCATTGACTGTGGAATTGAGTGCAGGGTCGTAAGATCGTGGGACGTGGTCTTCCACTCCAATGATACTGAATCCTGTTCCTGACGAGACTAGCCTAGTGCCGTCCGAAACTAGGTTAGTTACAGGCCATGATGCAAGCGTCCCGGATGAGGGCCCGACCTCCATAGAAAATGATGTGGCGTTGTAGTGGTAAAGAGGGCCTGTGTCAGTCGCAATGTGTATACCCCAGATGTCGGTGGCTATCGATGTAACTGTGTTACTTGGAAGCATGTCCAGTGGATAGTCTCGCAACAAGGAACCGCTGTCTATTGACCATGATGAAATCCATGGTCTGGATGAACCAAAGCCCGGGTGGGATGCAAGAAGGACCCTCGGCTGATAAATCTGGACAACTTGTCCGTCTGCGATTGTAATGTTTTTACTCTTAGCAGGTGCTAATGTCATGCTAGATATGAAAGAAGAAACGAGTCCGTCTGACTGTGTCGTACGACCGATTACGGTTGCGTTTTGACCAGGGTTTGTGATATACGAAAGGCCAGTGGGCGACGAGACCACGAGGGTATCTCCATAGGTTGTGTTAGTAATCCACTCGAGTTGGTCTGATTGTCCTGGTAGTCCGTCATATATGGTGATTGGATCTAACCACTCCGAAGTGGACTCGTCAAACCTTCCCAGCCCCACTGAAGTTGAGATGTACGTTATGTTACCTATTCGTTCAAAATCCCCTATGTCATTGGCAGGTAGGGAGGCAAGGAGTTCAGGCTCGGCCCATATCCTTGTCGTTGTATCCAGCATTTGGAATCCCGATGCCGCGTCTAGAAGGCTCGTCAATCCAGTGTAGAGGTCTGTACCGTCCAAAAACAAGCCGTCGATTGAATCGTGTATTAGCCCGGGATAGGAGCGAATTTGCCGGGTTGATAGGTCTAGGCTCATCAGTCCTCTGTACGTGGTTGAAAGCCATAGAGTGTCTCCATCGAGGAACATGTCCTCCAAGATATCATCGTTTAGATTGTATGAGTAGGTCCATGATACATTACCATCCTGACTCACGACACCTTCTAGGATTGTTTGGCCATAACCGCTGCTGGATTGCCAACCTCCCTGGTTCGATCTACCCACAGCGACCCAAACCTCTGCCCCCCGTGAGGCATACTCAACCACATCCCCTGATGGCAATATGAGAAGCTCGTCAAATCCACCTTCTATCAAACCTGTTCCGTCCAATCTATCCACTCGGTTGATTGACGTCTCTCCTGATCTTCCAATGGCGTATGCAGAATCTGATTCGGGTGGAGCTCTGACGATAGAGCTGCCGTCCATGCCTACTCCCAGCACAGTCCCCGTCTGGAAGTTGGATCCGGATGTCTCCAATCTTGAAATCCCTCCCTCGTCGACGTGACTTACTATGAGTAATCCATTGTCGTGTAGCATACCGCCGGGAAATACAGGCTCCGATGATATGCCTGAGGAGGTTGTTATAGTAGGAGCGACGAGGCCGGAATCATAGTCGAATCGAGAAATTCCGACATTGTCTGAGTCATATCCTGTGTACAACATTGGATGATCTTCGTCACAAGCAAGGGCACGTGGATCCGAGTCTTCCAACCCGTCTCCGTCTTCCCAACTGTCGATCCATTCCCCGGAAATTCCGTTCCCGTCTGAGTCAGAGTAATCGAATCGGGCTACGTATCCTCCTTGCCACCATTGCAAGCGTCCAAATGCAACATGAATTATATCGTTACAAAGCTCGAAATCTGCGGGGTATGCATAACCCCCTAGATCAGAGTACGGAGTCACATCCCAGGTTGCTTGTGTCGAGTTGTACAAGGAGACATCTATGTTGCCACCTTGATAGGTCCCTACCCAGAGATCGTCTCCCACGGTTAACATCGAGTAGACTCTGTCTGCGACATTGGATGGCATTCCATCGCCCGGTACCAGCGGTGTCAGGAAGGTGGAGTTATTGGCGCTCCATCTCAATATTCCATCCATTGAGCCAAAGTAGTATGTTTCCCCGATCGATTCTATCCCACGAATTGGACCTGGTATGTCCTCCCACGACTCGATTAGGGTCATGTCCGTGGCGTTGTAACGGCGTAGTATGGAGTCGCCGTATGCAACCCATAGCTCACAGTTGTTGCTTGCGACTGGAAAACAGTCGCCCAGAAATTCCGCATTTACTCTTTGAACACCGCCATACGATCCGATTGAATCCTCCCAGTCTTCAGTGCTGGTGTTCCATCTGGCTATGTCTCCTGACTCTGATCCGGTCCATGTTTGGACTCCGCTTACACCCAACCACAGGCTGTCCTGAACCAAGTGCATGCCGCGGATCTGTCCCTGGTAGCCCAGACTGTCGGTTGTGTCTATTGATGAGAGCGTTGTGTTGTTGTTCAGGTCTATTCTGAATACAGTATCTCTGGTCTGCCATGACTGGGACGGTGTGATCTGTTGGTAGTATAATATTCCGGTATGAGTGATTATGTCAACAGGTGGTTGATTCGGTAATGTCGGTCCGTCCGTGTTCTGACCAAGGTTCCAGTCCACCACGACTGTGCTAGAAGTTGTGTTGATGAGGACCAGCCCGAAATAACCACCAGCCCAGAGAGTACCGGGCTCATCACCCTCCTTCAGCATAGTTATGAATTCGTTGTCGATAATCCCGGCAGTGCCGTCCCAGGTTGTCAGCCAGTCCTCAGCGATCGTGTCGTACCTTGCAATACCTGTTTCCTGAACTCCAAGATAAACGACTGATCCTACACGGACAACATCGGTTTGATCTGAATCGGCTGCTGCTGTCCACAAGTCTACCAGTGTGCCAGTTGAAGTGTCAATTATCGCTGCTCCTTCGGACGTTCCTGCATAGAGGCGATTCTGATCCAATATGGAGACTGTATTAACAAATCGCGATGGCAGACCATCATCGGTGCTCCAGCAATCAGGTCCATTGAATGCCCAATCCCACATGCAAGCACCACGGTTGGTACCCATGTATATGCCGTCGGTGTTGGTGGTTGCTTCGAAGAACTGGTAGGGATCATTGTTTCTTCCGGGTATGCTGGTTGGAAAGGAAGTCCACGAAGGTTGAATGTAGTCGGATCCATCCCACAATGCCGCAATTCCTGGATTAAACCATGATGGTCCCTCGGTTGAGATGATCAGATCCCCGTTTATGTCTACATGCAAGTCGTTGACATCATCATCAGGCAAAGAACCGTCGGCCTGATCCCAAATGTGCAAGACTTGTCCAGTGAATCGATCGAGTATAATGACCCCGAAGCCTTTGAGTCCTAGAAATATCGTGTCGTCACGGTCGAAATAGGCTATAGGAGCTTCTTCGACATCGTCGATCCCAAGTGACCTCCATGATGGCAAAACAGTCTCAGTGGATATCTCTATCCTTATCACACCTGCATCAGAAGTGCCAATGAAAAGGATATCAGATCTCGAAGCCATAGCAGTAAATTCCAGTGAATCCAGACCCGAATCTTCGTCGTAGAATACGTAGTCGTCAAAATCAGTGGAATTGCCGATAGCGATCCCAAATTCAGGCATGGAAACAAATACAAGGTTTGTGGCCTCATCAAACACCATCTCATTGATCCCGGCTACGTCTGATCCTGATATCGTACCAAGCAGATCTCCAGAGGATGAATCCAATTGCAGAATTCCATGCCCAGTTGTAGATACCAATACTATTGATGTGTCAATTTGGACGATGTCGGTTATTTCTGACGTAATTCCATCTGATGCGAAATCCCGAGCACCGAGCCATCGCTTCGACTCTTCATCGAACCTGTCTATTTCACTGTCTTTGGCAAACCAACTCTGCTTTCCGGAGGGAGTGTCAATTACTGATACTACATTCGGGTTGAGGATCGACGGTCCGCTGGCTATAACAAGCGGTTCGACTGGAACCATATCCACGATTCTGGAGAGTGACCCCGATCCGTCGGAGGTCACAATTCCATGTTGTGATGTAGGCCAATCAAAAGCTGATATAAATTGAGTTTGATTCACTTGGGAAGGAGTTATGTCTCCGTCGAATGCTAGGACTCTCGTGTCATATCTGTGTATTTTGGCCGGTGTAACAACATGCAGAAAATTATCAGTTCTGATAAGTGTAGATACCTCATTCGAGTCTAGCCAATTCGCCACAGTCCACGGGCTGAGCCAGGTTTGTGACGGAATATGCAATCGATCGACACCTCCGTTACCAGCGATTAGGATCTGATCCCCCATCATCAGGATGTATGTGATGCTGTCCGAGACGAGAGCCTGGGACGATTCGGTGTTGTAGATGGTCTGGTTCATAAGGTCTGGATTGCCATTCATGTCCGTAGTGTAATCAAATGTTAGAAGCCCATCACCAGCCGTCCCCAGGTACAGTGTTTGATGGGAGAAGAAGACTGATGAAATACTGAGTTTTTCTCCATTGATACAGATATTTCTGTTATACCATGTGTCGAGTGCCATTCCCATTTCCCTCCACAAGACATGACAACCATGTACCACCCAGGTGAAATTGTCTTGCCCCGAATAAATTTGAGTCTGAATAGTTGCGTTCCACGAAAGTGGGGCGGCTGTGGAGGTTACCACTGTGCTCAAATTATGTGTAGATTTCAGTTCAGTATTGCTGAGCTTGTAAGAAGAGAGTAGACCTGCATGATCAATGACTAACAAAAGGTCTTCAGATGGTAAGACTTGTAGCGCTCTTCCCGCAATTTCCTCGACATGGACTATTGGTGTGCTGACATCTTCATCGATAACCAACAAGTCATCGTCAACCAGAAGAAACATCCGATCTGTTGATGGATCGTACGAAGTATCATGGATACTCATGGAGGGTGTAGAACTTGACAGCCTCGGTGAGGCTGGGCGCAAAGCCTGGATCACCAGATCGGTCAGCTCAGCTCCAGATGGAAGGAGGAAGCCTGAGTCTGAGTTAGAATATGGATCCATGTAACCATCGATTATCGGATCGGGGGTATATGCCAGATTACATCCGAAACCCCCGATTCCTGAACCGTCGAATATTGCCTGATTGGCATCGACGAGTGTAAGGATCGGGTCCTGTGCGCAAACGCCTCTGGAACCGTTGACCCCTATCTCAAATGAAAGATTTGAGATTGAGGCTCCTGGAGGGTGCTGAATTATGGTTGTTGATGTGCCATTGTTGTCTGAACCTACGGTAATCCAACCAGTGTCAACAGATCCGGACCCGCCCCAAATTATTCCGTTTGTCTCAGCAGGCTGATGGTTTTCTCGTAAGTCTAGGGAAGCGGACCAGGGCATCGATAGCATCAGTATGATCGCAATTATCGGGGCCAAGAAGGAGGTTTGTCCAGTTTTGCGCCGCCGCTGGCCTGACCTCATTAGGCACCACTCCTTCACCATCCCATAATTAAGAAGATGCGTTGATGTTCGTAGAGAATCTACCGCGCAGATATCTCTGTTTTATGTGAAAAGCATGGGATAGCATCATATCAACGTGGTCATGGGGCAGTAGACGGTAAGTGACATGGCGAACGACAGGCTGCGCGAGGAGGCACTCGACTATCACAAGCTTCCAGTGCCGGGTAAACTGAGCACAAAGCCCACTAAGCCTCATTCAACAGCCCATGAGTTATCGCTGGCATATTCACCTGGTGTGGCGTATCCATGCTTGGAGATTCAAAAAGATGGGGACCTTGCTTTCTCCTACACATCTAAGGGGAATCTGGTCGGTGTGATCAGCAACGGTACAGCTGTTTTGGGATTGGGAGACATAGGTGCACTGGCCGGAAAGCCTGTAATGGAGGGCAAAGGGCTGTTGTTCAAGTCATTTGCAGACATTGATGTGTTTGACATCGAAATAGATCGCAATTCGGTCGAGAGTTTTGTGGAAGCAGTAAAAGCAATTGCTCCGACTTTCGGCGGGATAAACCTCGAGGACATAAAGTCTCCAGAATGTTTTGAAATAGAGAGGCGGCTCAAGGAAGAGCTAGATATTCCAGTGATGCATGATGATCAACACGGCACCGCCATTATCAGCGGCGCGGCTCTGTTAAACGGATTGGAAGTTGTTGAGAAGCCCATCGAGAAAGTCAAAGTTGTTATCTCCGGTGCTGGGGCTTCTGCCATTTCCTGCGCAAGGCATTATCTCAGATTGGGTGTCGATCCGAGCAATTTGTTCATGTGTGACTCAAAGGGCCTACTCACAAAAAAGAGGGGTGATAAGGGTGAGTTGAACGAGTACAAGATGCAATTCGCGCAAGATCTACCAAACAACACCCTCGGGGAATTGATGAAGGACGCAGATGTGTTCTTAGGACTCTCCAAAGGAGGGGTTGTCGACAAGGAGATGGTTGCATCAATGGCGGAAAGACCGTTGATTTTCGCTCTCGCAAATCCTAACCCGGAAATATTGCCAGAAGAGGTTCGAGAGGTAAGAAGCGACGCCGTGATAGCGACTGGAAGGAGTGATTACCCCAATCAAATTAACAATGTTCTAGGATTTCCCTACATCTTCAGAGGAGCTTTGGACGTAAGGGCTACAAGCATCACAGAAGGCATGAAAATGGCTGCGACCAGGGCACTGTCAAAACTAGCAAAGGAAACTGTGCCTGATGATGTCCTGGAAGCCTATGACGGAGTCCGGATCCAGTACGGTCCTGATTACCTGATTCCCAAGCCATTCGATGCAAGGGTCCTGATATGGGAGGCATCAGCGGTGGCGGAGGCAGCTGTAAATGAGGGAGTAGCGCGGATACCCAAGGGAAGTTTCAACATCCAGGATTACAGAGAAGAGCTGGAGAGCCGTTTAGGGCTGACCCGCTCAGTGATGCGCTCGGTCATTAACCGAGCTAAGTTGAACCCCAAAAGAATTGTTTTCTCCGAGGGAGAGGATCCTACAATTATCAAAGCAGCCGCTCATTGCGCACGAGAAGGGATATGTCACCCCATATTGCTTGGCCAATTGAAGAGGATAAGAGGTGCTATAGTTGATTTGGGCCTTGATCTGGACTGTGAGATAATTGACCCGAGATATGACAAGAGAAGACGTGGGGAATATGCTGATGAGCTTCATGAATTACGTGGAAGAAGAGGTATAAGTCAGCTTGATGCGATTGAGCTTCTCAAACAACCGACATGGTTCGCTCCGATGATGGTCAGAATGGGGGATGCGGATGGGTACCTAGGAGGAGTCAGCCACAATTATCCCGACATAGTGAAACCATGTCTGAAGATCATCGGAACCTCGGAGGACGCCCACAGGGTAGTGGGGTCATACATGATGACAGTTGGTGGCCAAGTAATGTTTATCGCAGATGCTACTATAAACATAAACCCTGATGCAAGGACCCTTGCTGAGATAGCTGTCAGGACATCCAGAGTTGCCAGGCGATTCGGCGTAAAACCCAAAGTTGCAATGTTATCTTTTTCCAATTTTGGATCTAGTGGGGAATTGCGAACCACAAGAATCGAGGAGTCGATTATAATGGCTCGTGAGATAGATCCTGACATCGTAATCGACGGACCCATGCAGGCAGACACCGCTTTAGTGTCTGAGCAGCAAACAGATTTCCCATTCATGACATTCAAGGGCCCCGCGAATGTCCTGATATGTCCAAGCTTGGAATCTGCAAATATTGCATATAAACTACTTCAGAGGCTTGCGGGCGCGGAAATGACCGGCCCTATACTGGACGGGCTTTCGAAACCAGCGCACGTTTTGCAGCGTGGGGACAGCGTCAGGGAAGTGGTGCATATGGCTGCGATATGCGGCGTTGACGCACAAAGAATGAGTGCTCAAAGACTCTGATTCTCGTATATCTTGGGCCCGGCTGCTCTGACTTCAGGGCTGCATCCATCAGCAAAGCTTTCGAAGTTTTCATTGAACATCTGAACTAGCACGTTCGCGACATTGTCGTATCTTTGAGGGTCTGCCCATGTTGAACGCGGCTGCAATATCTCGGAGGGGACCCCATCGCAGGTAGCAGGGATCTTGAATCCAAATCTCTCATCTGTGACGAACACAACATCTTCAAGCGCCCCAGACAAAGCTGCATTAAGCAGCGTGCGCGTCCATTTTATTCTAATTCGGCTGCTCTCTCCATACCCTCCTGCGATCCAGCCTGTATTAATTAGCCAGCAGGATGCGTTATGTTCGGCAATTTTCTGAGACAGGAGATTGGCGTATTCGCTAGGGTGACGCGGCATAAAAGGTGCACCAAAGCATGCCGAAAAAGTGGCCATTGGCTCTGTGACGCCCACCTCTGTCCCAGCGACCTTGGCGGTATATCCGGATATGAAGTGATAAGCAGCCTGATCAGGGGATAGTCTCGATATGGGTGGGAGGACCCCGAATGCATCACATGTCAGGAATACCACATTTTTGGGATGTCCTGCGGTCGAGTCTTCTGTTCTGTTCTCGATGGATTCTATTGGATATGATGCCCTTGTGTTCTGTGTTAGGGTAGAATCGTGAAAATTAGGTATTCCATCGGCGTCAAGTATTACATTCTCCAGGATCGTTGACTCCATCCTCGTAGTCGCGTATATGGCCGGCTCATCCACTTTTGACAAGCCGATCATTTTGGCATAACATCCTCCTTCGAAATTGAATATTCCCTTGTCCGACCACCCATGTTCATCATCGCCGACTAATGCCCTTTCTGGATCGGCTGAAAGAGTTGTTTTACCGGTCCCGGACAGTCCAAAGAATAGCGCTGATCCATTGTCAGAGGTGTTTGCCGAGCAGTGCATGGGCAACATGCCGCGTGAAGGGAGAATGTGGTTCATAATCGTGAAAATGGATTTTTTTATCTCCCCAGCGTACCTCGTACCTCCTATCAGAACCAAGCCCCTGGTCATTGATATTGCAACGAAAACCTCTGAATTGACTCCGTCTTCCTTGGGATTTGCGATCAAAAAGGGTGCGTGAAGAATTGTAAATTCGGGGACATGCGAAAACAGTGAGTCCTTCTCTGAGCGGATGAACATGTTGTGCATGAATGCAGAATGCCATGCGCTCTCGCTAACTAACCTCACGGGCATTGCTATTTCTGGGTCTGCGCCACAATGCATGTCTTTCACAAAAAGTCTCTCTGCAGAATTGAGGTGATCTCGAGTCATTTCCACCAGATGATCGAAAGCCTCGGGCGAAATGGGGCGATTGACATTGCTCCAATGGACGTCTGAGGATAAACCCGGTTCATTTACGATGAATCTGTCATTGGGCGACCTTCCGGTTCGTTCTCCTGTCGTTGCAAGAAGAGCTCCATGGGCAGTTTTGGTTGCCTCTCCTCGCTCGACTGCGATATCTCGGAGTTCTTTTCCAGAGAGATTCCAGTGAACTACTCCCTTTGGATCTAAGCCGTGTGTGCCCAGTGGTGTCGCGTACACTGTCGCAGAGTTCGTTGGCGTCTGCTCGCTCATGGACCTCCGAGTAGAATTTCGGATATGAAAGATTGTGAAGAGGCATTTGGGCCGAAAGATTGCGAACCTTTCATCTCGGTACCCATTCAGCGGTCTAACATGCCTAAGGAGCGGGACGTCGTCCTGCGCAGAAAAAATTTCGATTCAGACGGTATCCTAGAGCTCTCAGAAGACTTGGATTTCAAGTTTGAAGATAGAGGAATAGTGGATAAAAAAAGCAGCTTCGATGACGCTCTTGGCCCCATACCTGAAATCTTCTCGGAAGACCACAAGGTTCCAGATCGATTTGATCTGACACCCTCGATCAGGGACACTGAGCGACGGGTCAACTGGGTTTTGATGTCGGTTATGGTGATTGCCTACAGTGCCCTGAGCCTCTTGATCGGATTAGAGATGGATGCGGGGGCTGCAATACCCATATTGCTCGTTCTAGCCTCGATCGGATTGTTCCTGGGGGAAAGGTGGATCAAAGACGTTCATCTAAGATTGCTCGGAATCGCATGGGTGATTATATCCATGAAGATCCTTTATGGAGCAGCTCTGGAACTGGACAATTGGGTTTTTGGATCTGTTCTTCCATTGACACTCCCCCAAGTTGGTTTGGCCCTGTGCTCCTTGGTCTGTCTGAATATCCTGCTGTCCTACAGGTACGATAGTGATGCAGTAGCGGCCCAAGCCACACTGGTTTTGTTGGCAATTGGATCCTCTGCTGGCTCAGTCGCTGGAGAAAACGGCGTCATAATCATGTTACTTGGCTCCATATTCCTGTTGCATTCAATTGCCTTCAACCGCTCTTCTGGAAATTTGGCGGCACTTGGTATTGCGATGTCAAATCTTTGGTTCGGGATGCATGTTGCAACAGATGGATTTGAAGTCGGTTCCTTGACGATTGTCGCTCTTGAGAGTCCACTGAAATTATTCCTAGCCTTGATCGCTGTTAATTCTCTAAATGCTGTAATGGCGACACGTTTCTCCTCATCTGAGAACTGGTTCTCTTCCGGCTTGGAGTTGTTGGGGATAGGGAAGCCGGGTCTTTGGGGCGTCTCAGTTCTACTGTCTGTGTCGGGAGCTCTCGTAGTTGTGGGTTCTGTTCGCGAGAATGCTGCCTTTGCTTTCGCAATTGTTGCACTTCTGTCTTTATGTTATTTCGCTTCCTACCTCGTGGTTAGAGGGACAACCAGGTCGAAGGTTTTGCTTTTCTCCGCTTTCTCCATCCTGATATTGTCATCTCTGACAACAGGGATTGAAGTTGGGTTAGTGGGTATCGGCGTAGGGCCATACTGGATATTCTCTGCTGGAACTTGCATCAGTCTGGCCTCTTTGCTATGGAGGTACCAAGGCAAGGTCAGCGACACTGTCCTCTGGACCGGTTCAATAGTTTCGACTGCCCTTGTGCTAGTCATAACTCCCTTAGATGGAACGTATGAAAACGGTCTTTTCTTGGTCGTAATGATCCTCTCAACCATGCACATCGCCGGGGGATTGCTGTCCGTGAAGAGGAAATCCGCATCCTTAGCAGGTGTTTCGATCCTGATTCCTTGGATCTGGCCAGTGTTGATCCTGACTGTGTATGAGGTCATTGCCACAGTTTCTGATGTAAACTCAGATCCAGAAATGAAGATTGGTAGCCTGTTGGAGATCGGAGATCGAATTTTGATTGGTTATTTGTGCGGATCTTCGATATTAGCAGCACTAATCTGCTCAAATTTCAAAAATGCCTCCCTCAATATATCCTCTGGAGTAACCGGGTCTTCCGAAATCTCAGCGGCTGTAAAACAATCTAATGCATTTAACCTATGGAATTTGGCTCTCTGGCTACCAGTATCGAGTACTGTGATTTTGTTCATTGGAGGGCAGTTTTCTCCAGTGGAGGCTCCTATAATTCTGTTTTCTATCTCAATGGTGCATTCCCTATCCTCATTGGTAGGAGCAAGGATAGAATCAACACTTTTCATTCCAGTAGTGACGGGTTTGGGCGGGATGTGTCTGCAGTGGCTGGGATGTGACGCATCAATTGTCATATTGGTCGTAGGACTGTCAGTCCTGACACCCATAGCGATAGGAAAATGGAATCCAACAGAAGATTGGCTTGGGTTCCTAATCCAAGTCGGACCAGTGCTCATATTGATGCCTGAAACAGCAAGCATGAATGTTGTTAATTCAGACCTGCAATGGCTACCTGATCCGGCCACTTGTGTGGTATCCATAGGTGTTTTTTCAGTCTTAACGGCTATGCAAAGGACCTCTCTGCAGCAACGAATACTGCCTCTTTCCACTGTTATTATCGTCCAAACGACTTTGAACAGCATTCTATCATTTTTGGATGGTCGTCTAACTTTAGTGGCACTTTCTTTGACTGCATTCTTCGCTTCTTCAATTTGGTTTGTAACCAAGGGGGAGTTGATTAGGGAGTTGAAGTCTGTCTCCGAAAAAAATCGACGGATACGGGAAGTAGCGGCATCACAGGCCTCCTTATCGATGTCGCAGGATTACCATCCCGTTGTTGAAGAAAGTCGAAGAAAAGGCATGAAGGAGTCACACGGAGAGTCATACATAGAAGAGGTTCGCCACTTCCCTGTCGTAGCTATAAGTGTCATCGGAATTGTTTCAATATCACTTGCGTTATACTCCTTCTTGACTGGACCAGCGCCCTTTCTACTTCTCTGCGCAGGATCTTTCCTTGTGATCATAGTCATTCTCGAAGGTCAGAGATCAGAAAGAATTGGTATCAGACTGACTGATACTCTGGGGTCAGACACAACTGCGGCCACGGCTGTGATCGGGGTTTCTTGCGCCGTGGTATTAGGCCACACAAATCCATCTTCATCTGTGAGGGATATGACTGACTTTGGTGTGGCCACTGCGCTGACAGTCATGATTGCAATGTCCAGTCTTTGGAACAGTGACAAAGGCCTTGAAGCGCGCAGGGCCATGTTGAACTGGATCGTATATCCTTTGGCATCGACTAGAATCATCGGTTTTGTTCTGATAGGTTCACTTCCAGCCCCACTTGGTGTAAATCCCTTTGACGGAAATATGTTATCTTGGACATATCCATTCGTTCTCCTGGAGGCGGTATTAGCCTTATGCATCTTCCTTGACTACCTAATTGACCGCCGAGGGGGACATGAAGGACACAGACGAGGCGCAGATGAGGTATTATTCCCGTTTTCTGTGATTGTGCTATCATGGGGTCCGGCTGGAATTTTAGCAGCTGTGAAAGGAGTCTACAGTACTGTAAAGGGTAGGAGGGAGAGGGTTGCTGCTACGTTGGCCTTGCTTTTACCAATCTCAATCGTCTCTCTCCAGCCTGTTCTATCGTCAACCTCGTCCCTAGGAGGATACGTTGTGGTCGCGGAACTGTTGATATTCATATGCATACTATTCGCATGCCTGTTTCGCGATCTTGACCGTTGGATTGTTCCCGCACTGCAAACCTCCCATGTATTGGTGATAGTTTGCTCATTCGCAATTTTTGGTCTTAAATCAGGTATTCTTGTCTTGTTCATTATCTCTTCATTGGCATGGTCGCTGGGCGTTGTCAAACTCAGAAAAGGATTGAGAGTCACCGGATTGGTCGATCTCGCATTAGCAACCGTGTTCGGCATCATGATTTGGTTGTCGGACATGGACGGGTCCTGGTTGCTCGCAGTGACTAGTTTTGTATCAATGGAGTTGGCAATCGTACTTTGGCTGAGTCAGAAAAACATGCAAAGTCTTCAAATCGACTGATTTTCGATCGAATCGGGCGAATATTGATTGCGGCGAGTGGGGAGAGGGGGTTGTGACAGGACCCTGGATCTCGGACACGGCCGAGGAGATTGAGCACCCTACCGTGCCACTTGGTATCAACCGAATGGCGATTCCAAGGGCGGCTATAGTACTCTCTCTGTCCATGGTTGCACTGATTTTTCTCTCCACTGTAGTTGTCGGTTACAGCCTGTGGAAGTTTCTCGATATCAATCAAGATGCATTCGATGCCACAGACAGGTCGTTGATCCAGGATCCGGATTCGGAACGGTGGTACTGGGAGGCTGGTTTGCTCTTCGATACATGTTCCCCGAGAATGGACGATTGGGATTGGCCTGAGGCTTTATCCGATCAGGATGATTTGTTCCTACTTCCTGGGGAGGTCAGATGTGATTGGGAGCATCAAGGACAAGGGGACAGGGCTTCACTTGCTGTTCATAACAGGGGTAATCAATCACTAGATCTCGTTCTTGAGATAATCGGAGGCTCGATTGTGTTCGGCGACGGTGGCGAACCGGACCTGTCTGTAATCGACTTGCCGGGAAATGATTCAATTGTGTTAGAGCTGATCCTGACAGAGGATGTTACAGAACACGAAGTTCAAATTATAGTTTCTCACCTTCAGGTAATGGAGGCTCAAGTTCTCGTCGATGTAACTGTCTTTTCTGGAAACCAGCCAAAGGACATTCACGTGCAGGAAGGAGATCAGATAGAGGTCCACTACACGGTTTGGGATGCGGACACCGAGGAGGAACTGGATGAAGGAGACCTTGTCGTTACTGCTGGGAATGACCCTGCGTGGATAGAAGGTTTCGGTTGGTCAGCGATAGGGCTTGACATCGATACCGACAGAGGTTTAATTCCAGGTATCAGCTCAGGCACGTCTCACACCACTCTTCTCCCCCCTTCACTGGCCTACGGTGGCAGCGATAACGAGTTAAATGATCGATGGCTTCGTTTCGAAATGGAGATCAATCGTGGACCATTGGGTTGATGCTGGTTTTAGCCATGTCCGGGATAATGAGTCACAGAGTAGTACACGGAGCGGGTCAAGGTGCCATTCCAGATCGCCCGCCCGATGAATTACGTCGCTTATTGACACCGAGGCAAATTTGCGCTTTTCGTGCCCATCAAGCGTCCTTAATCGAACTCCCCACGGGCATTGTTGTTGATCCTGCCGCAGGATCTGGAGGGCAATTAGCGGCTTATGCTGAAATGCTCCAAAAGTCATGTCTAGGAATTGAGATGTCCCCCGAAAGAGCAGCTTTCTGTGCCGATTCTATGTCGGCATTATCCAGTAAAACCCCATCACTGGTCCTCTGTGGGGATGGTTTGGCAGCCGAGGGTGCGATGTCCATCGCAGAATCGCACATGGGCTCATCAGTCGTCTCAATGATCCATGTGGATCCTGCTCGTCCGATGGACGCACAAAATCACTCAATATCAGAAATGGAGCCTCAGTTGGATGCACTACTGGAATGCTGGTCAAAATATATCGAAGAAGGTGAAGATGGGGTAGCCTTGGTACTAGATCTGTCACCTAGGCTTGCTTCGGACCAGAGGCGAGAGGTGGAGGATATTGTTCAGTCTGTCTTCCCTGGTGTCAACATGGCATGGGAATGGCTTAGCAGAGGAGGGGGTCGGGTCGATAGATTGACGTTGTTCACCGGTCCATTTGTAACCGATGGAATCGTAGCAAGATGTGTTCGACTGAGCGGGGATGGACGCTGGACAGTGCTGAGTGGGAAAAACACTGAATTAGACAGTTCTGATTCGGATTGGCCCTCAGTGAAACTCGACCAGGGTGATGTAGTAGCTTTGATAGACCCCGTGGTTAATATGTCCGGCCTGAAGGATGTTTTTGGTGGGTATGCTAGTTCTGAGGGTAATAGCCTCACATGGATAAGGAAGTCAGACAGGCGGCCACTGGTTCGATTATTCAGGCCGATACTACAAAACTCAGAGATGAAGCCTTTCGTGCAAATACAGGGGGCTGTGCTGGAGGAAATGAACGCGGAGATAGGTTTGATGTTGATTGATCAAATTGCATCAATTGCCATGGCGAATAACATCGCTAGTGTTCAACTAAGGTGTTCCTGCGATCCGAAACTGCACTCAAAAATATCTACAAGGCTAAATCGCATACTTTCCCCCGTTGAAGGCGACAGGGGTTTTGTGACGGAGGGTAGCAAAACAAATACCCTGATTTTTTGCAGAGAAACTGTGTAAACATCTTCCGGTCCCTTCATAAATGGCCCGTAGGTCGGAGACCCGCTTGAGAGAGCCACTGGGCGACCGGTGAACACGGGGGAACCGAATTATGGCAAAAATAGACGAGAGCCAATTGGGAGAGGACTTCTCCTACATCATCAGAATAGCAGACAGCGATATAGACGGTTTGAAGCAAGTCAAACAGGGATTAACCTCGATACGTGGTATCGGGGAGAGGAGCGCCGAACAGATATGCAATATCGCGGGAGTTGACGCTGGCATGCTGTCAGGTCATCTTGGCGACGACGAACAAGATCGTCTCAGAACTGCCATAGATGAATTTGCTACCAAAGTACCATGGTGGATGGTGAACCGTCAACGAGACCTCATAACAAACGAGGACGCCCACCTCGTCTCATTGGACGTCAGACTGACTAAAGACGAGGATGTAGCAAGATTGGCAGCCACCAAGAGCTATCGTGGTATAAGGCACAGATCTGGTCACAAGTTGAGGGGGCAGCGCCTAAGATCAAATGGAAGGCGTGGAGCAACCCTTGGCGTAGAGAGGAAGAAGTGAGGTGATCGGAAATGGGGCATCCAAAATTTGCACGTCCAAAAACAGATAGGCCCACGCATCCCTGGAAGGAAGCGAGGATAGAGGAAGAGCACAGGCTGAAAGAGCAATTTGGTCTCAAAAAGGTCGGCGGAATGAAAGAGATTTGGAGGGAGAAATCTGCTCTACGAAGGCACAGAAATCAAGCAATGAAGCTAATTGGTAGAGTGGACTCCACGGAGGGTCATTTTGCCCGCGAGAAGCAAGATCTTCTCGTCTCTCTCCACAACAAGGGCCTGCTACACGAAGATTCGAATCTCGACGATGTTCTATCCATTACTGTCGAGCAAATGCTCTCGAGAAGATTGCAATCTGTTGTCTACTTCAAGGGACTGGCCCCCTCCATGCGATCAGCAAGGTCGTTGATAGTTCACGGCCACATATCCATCGGTGACCAAAGGATGACTGTTCCTGGTTACAAGATACTAAGATCGGAAGAGGAGGAATTAGGATACTCTCCCGGATCGCCATACATCGACCCTGATCACGCCTTCAGGAGAGAAATGGAAGAGCGTAGAATGCCGGGCGGAACACCAGAGGACGATACCCAAAAAGATCCCGAGGATGATTTCGTAGAGCAAGTCAAGGCAGATGCAGAGTCGGCTCCTACCATAGAAGACACGATGCCTGAGGAGGGAGCGTGATGGGTAGGAAGGCTGTTTTGCACATATTCACCACCTACAACAACGTGCTGATGACCGCGACAGATCTCACGGGTGCAGAGACGATCGGTAAGGTCTCAGGCGGAATGATAACCAAGAAGGGAAGTGACAAAAGTAGCCAGTTCGCAGCAATGAGGTCCGCAGAGAGGATGGCTGAGCTTCTGTTTGAAAAAGAATTTGACCAGGTCATAGTGAAATACAGAGGTGCTGGTGGGAACCGATCGCCAAATGCTCCGGGTGCTACTGCCGCAATCCGAGCCTTGACTCGTGCTGGCATTCAGGTATCAAGAATTGAGGATGTCACTCCAATCCCTACGGATGGGACAAAGAAGAAGGGAGGCCGACGTGGCCGGAGAGTATGAGGTGAGTGAGTGGTATCAATAGAAATCGTTTCAGAAGAAGGTGACATGGTAACGGTCCTTTTCAAGGACTCAGATCGAGCATTATTGAACGCAGTCAGGAGGAATCTAATGGGGCACATACCCAAGATGGCCATTGACAGCGTGAGATTCCAAATGGGAACTTATGATCAGTGCTCAAAGTGTGAGCATCTCAACCCTGCTGGTGTTGCACGTCGATCGGCAGGAGGGACTGGATGCTCAAAGTGTGGGGTTGCATTTGAAAAAGAGGGTGATGACTACATTGTTTGGGAAACTAACAGTGCCATCCCAGACGAGATGATCGCTCAGAGAATGGCGATGATTCCAATTCCCACCAATCCGGAGGCTTACTCTTTCGAAGAAGACTGTCCTGATTGCAAGGATCTTGTGGAGGAAGACAGGGGCTGTCCCACATGCAACATGATCTACACATTGAGGGCATTTGGGTCCAAAGAAGGCAGAGACATAACGGCAAGGGACCTGACTTTCCTAGGAGATGATTCGGGAAATGTCCCTGAAGCATACAGAGACATACCCATAACTAGGTTATTTGAAGGACAAATGCTTGAACTATGGGCCACAGCTCGAATGGGTTACGGTGTTCATCATGCAAAGTGGTCTCCCGTGGCAGGTGTTTCCTTCTTTCCCAGGCAAATCGCAACTATAGCAAACGAGAAGAAAGCAAAATTACTTTTTGACCTAGGTCTGAGGGTGTCCAAGAAGGATTTCAAATCTGGTCAACTGAAAGACATCTCGAAAATAATGGATCTCAAGAAAGACCTGCACAACGTAGGCGCAGGAACAGGAATGTCTGAAAGTTTTGACGATGCAATAAAACTTGAAGATGTGGACGGCGAGTTTATCCTCAGTTTCGAAACTGACGGTTCAATGACCCCAATAGAGGCATTAAACGCTTCATTCACCAAGTTATCACAGCGCTTTAATGCCATCAAGGATGACATTGAACATGTACTTGCATGAATGGCCAGTTGGTTTCAAGGACTAGTTCCCGATGAGTAGAACGATGCAGATACCTGCGATCGGTCACGCCTCATGTGGGGGACACGTGACACTGGTCTTCACAGTCGAGGATGCCTCTGAGCACCCGCACATGCAGGGCAGCAGGGGGGCTGGCATCTGTCTGAGTGATGGTTGTAGAGTGTCTGTGAAAGGTGTTTTGGGGGAGTGGGGAACAGACATCAGGTTCAACGGTTTTGAAGGCTCTGAAAGGCTTGTCAAGGAGGTGATGGAAGTCATCTCAGATGATCTACCTGAAATCAAAGACAGGTTTTGGACCATCGCAGTGAATAACGGTCTTCCGACGTCACAAGGCTTCGGCATGTCTGCCGCGCTTGCAATTGCTACATCGAGGGCCGTACAACGATCAATTGGAGTTGAATATGAGAAGTCCCTTAGAAGATCTCTGCTGCATGCACATAACTCGGAAAGAAGAACGTCATCTGGTCTCGGGGATGTCTGTGGTATCTCTGCAGGAGGTATTGAGATCAGAACCTCTCCCGGAGCCCCATATCATGGGAACAATCTTGAGAGGGGGCCAGGATCATCAAAAGGATGGTATCACCCCATGGAAATTCTTCTCATCTGGCCAAAAGAGAGAGGTCATCATACCAGAAGTTACATCGATGATATGGAGTGGAAAATCAAAATAACCAGCGCTGGAAATGATGCAATAAGGTCTCTGACCGATGATTGGGGTCCTGCATCTTGGCCGGCACTCTTGTCTTCTGCGAGGAATTTTGTCGAAGACTGTGGTTTAATCGACGACAGTGGCCGCCGTGATATGTTGAATTTGGTGGAATCCGCAATCACGCGCTCGGAGCAAGAAGCGGTTGCCTCACTTTGCCTATTGGGTAACAGTGCCATAGTCACTCAGAAGTTATTGGAAGTCCCCGTTAATTTCCGACTTATTGAGGAGTCAATACTGCTTGCTGATCTAGAAAAAAAACTCGTAAGGATAGCACCCATCTCATAATTCTGACACCCTATTGATCTCGTGGAATAGATCCAATTGTGTAAGGTTGAGTGGCGAGGAATCTAGCAACTGTGCTCCTCTCAATCTGAGTGACCCGCAAAAACCGTGCCTGTATACTATCGCGCCCTGTCCGTAAGCGGATACGTACCTATCGACCTGTTTCTGAGTCTTCTTTCTTTGAAAATTTAGTGCGGCCCCAAAGAAATGTTTTGCATCTATCCATGCGCATGGAACCCCATTTACCCTGACATCGTCCAAAAACAAGAGATCAGGAGTTATAATTGCCCGACCTTCGTTTTTCTTCTGCTCAACCTCCAAATCACCCTGTTTTCTGAAACGTACACCCAGATTGGAGAAATGTGTGCACAGAATCTCCTCAAATACCTCAGCTGCGGATTGCGTTTCCGTTTGATTCACAGAACTGACTCTGTCTGCTTCTTCTGCTAACTGGAATTGCTCGTAATCTCTGGGTTTGAGCTTGGACTTTGGGGCCTTCAAAGATTCCTTAATTCTATTTTTAGACCAGCCCCGTCCGGTCAGAATAGCCCGGAATGTATTGACAGGCGGTGCGTCGAAACGCTTTGATAGAGACAAGACACTGTCGCCTCCCTCGTATCTTCGTCGTAGTTCGTTGGATCGCCTCATCAACCTTCCATGGGAAAATACACTCTTTTCTTGGTTCAGTGCGGCTCTAAGTGAAAGTGCCTGCTCCAAAGTAATGTCCATATCGACGATCTGACTTGCTATCTCGTCAACTCTATTTTGCGGCAAGTATCCAAATTCCCCCTTTCTCGTTACAATCTCGCTGACCCTATCTTGTACGGCCTTGGAAACGAGCTTAATTGGCCAATCAATCTCTATTTTTCGAGGAGGGGGATCAATGGACTCTGGTAAACCGGTTGGTAGAGGATTCATTTCAAATCTACCGATCGCCCTTTTGATAGCCTCGGAGTCCTCAGGTGAGGGTTTCCCCCCTTTCTTAGAGGCGTTCCGAAACTTTTTTTTCTTCGCCGGCCTATCTCTGCCCTCTGATGTCAACGGTCTACCCTAGGAGGTTTGTGACATGAACCCCACGTATCGTATGAGAAATCAGAAATTCCTAAATCTACGCTTTGCATATTCGTCATAGACAAAATCTCTGATAAATCTCGGAACGATCAGTCCAGTTGACAGAAGTGGCCATGGAAATCTTAACCTAGTGACAATTCTAAGCGCTGCACTCGACTTTGAGAACCATTGTCCTGTTTCATCGATAAGGAACACTGAATCCACGCCAATGAATTCCGAGGGTCTATTTTGCAGGATTTTTTTACCCTCTTGAGTCTCCTGACCAACTGTATTGATTTCTCTCACTCTTCTTTTGTCGATGAATTTTGCCCAAGCCGAGCATGACTCACAGAAATCATCGTAAATTACCGTTGACATTTTACACCTCAGACAAAGGCTATTCCCGGCTCAAGCGGAATTGCAAACTTGGCCTTACCACCGACATCAACACCAGTCCCCGCCTCATAAACCTCAACCTTCTCTATTCCCAAGGCATCGGATATGAAAGCCGAATTGTCCCTGAGTATATCTGCCTCAAGACCGTCGACTGAAATTAAGAATTTGTCCTCCTCGGTCCATGTCTGTATCTTCCCCCGCCTTTTCTTGTTACCAATCGTTAGGGACGCCCAAGTCTGCATGACAAGTCCTTTGTCATTGGAAGAAATGAATGCTGAATGTTCTTTCAGGTAATTTATCCCAGATTTTTGGAAATCAAATCCACCATCAGCCAATGAAATCGCATCATTTGCCAACTTCTGCGCCCAAGATGACGAGGTTTGTATTACTAACCTGCTTAGTGGTTTGTCCGTATGCTTTGCGGCCAGTGACATTAAGTTGCGAGATGTGTCGATAACTGATCTCAGGTATTTCTCCATTGCTATTTCCTCCTCATCATTTTGTGAAATTTCCTCAACTTCCAAAATGCTGCCTGCAATCATATTCTCACCGCCGAGATCCCTCCAAAGTTCCTCGGCAATGTGTGGTGTCGCTGGGGCTATCATATGTGCCCAAATTGACATGAATCTGTTGGAAGTCTGTTTGTCGGCGCCTCCTCTCCTGAGATACCATTGCCAATCAGATAACATCTCGTAGTGACTGATCGTGACACCTTCTCTCAGACTGACTTCTTCCATGCATACTTTCCATCGGTATAAGTTCCTTTTACTCTTGGCAATCAACCATCTGTCGATGTCCTTCGACTTGTTGTCAAACGTTTTGGAGTGCTTGAATGCCTCGATAACTGAAATCAAATGACGATGGTTGGATTCTATCGCATTGTCTGACCATTCCATGCCAGCCTCAGGGTTCGCGCCAAAAAGTATGAACAAACGAACAGTGTCTGCGCCATACTTCTCTACCATATCTCCCGGGCTTACAGTGTTCCCAAGTGATTTACTCATCTTTGCCGAGCGGGTACTGAGGGCTGCACTGCAAATAGGGCACTTATCGCCCTCATAATCAACATGATACTCCGCATTGCAATCAGCGCAGTACGGAGCTGGTGCGTTTAGCATACCCTGACAAACCAACCTTCCGAATGGCTCGCCGATGATGTTCATCCCCATGTCCCTAGTTGCCTTGGTGAAGAAGCGTGCGTATAGCAAATGCATGACAGCATGTTCAATTCCCCCTATGTAGAGATCAACCCCTCCTCTCATCCAATAATCTACAGCTTCTTTGGAAAACGGTTCTTGTGTATTCCCTGCGTCACAGAATCTCATAAAGTACCAAGAGGAATCATAGAAGGTGTCCATTGTGTCGGTCTCGCGTGTGGCTGGATTTTCACAGACAGGACACACGACGTGTTTGAAATGATCATGTGAGGCCAGCGGATTTCCGCCATCTTCCTCAGAAAATGTCACATCCATTGGCAGTGTCACCGGAAGGTCTTCCTTTGGCACTGGCACTACACCACAGGTATCACAGTGTATCATGGGTATTGGAGTGCCCCAGAATCTCTGTCTACTCAGGAGCCAATCTCTCAGTCGATATTGAGTGGTTCCGATACCTGAGGCTTCTTCTTCGAGTATTCTTATCACAGCAGACTTCGCGTCATCTCCGGACAATCCATCCAAGCCAGGTCGTGCAGAATTCTTCATTGGGCCGTATCCCGAGAAAGCTGACATCATGTCTCTTTGAGGTCGTTTTTCATTCTCGTCGGATATAACCGAGCGAATCTTCAAACCGTACTTTTTTGCGAAGTCAAAATCTCTTTGGTCATGGCCTGGGACCCCCATGACAGCTCCCGTGCCGTAACCTGCCACTACGAAGTTTCCCGCATAGACAGGGATTTCCTCCCCACTAAGTGGATTTATTGCATAACTTCCAAGGAATACTCCTTTTTTCTCCTTCAGGAGGTTTATTCTCTCAAATTCGGAGAGTCTGGCGCACTCATCCCTTAGGTTTCTCCACCCCTCTTCCCATTCCGTCCCCTCACACAACTCGGGGCATAATTCATGTTCTGGAGAGAGGGTGATGAAAGTAACACCAAAAATCGTATCTGGGCGAGTGGTGAAACAGGATATTTTTCCTTTACTATTTACAATGTTGAATATTATTTCAGCACCTTTCGATCGACCTATCCAATTTCGCTGCATGGCCTTAACATTCTCTGGGAAGACTATCTCC
>MDTA01029083.1_pt1 | contig 30094 bp, 31 predicted proteins | sample 811151 | NCBI WGS metagenome assembly MDTA01 (sample SAMN05326648, study PRJNA326480) | marine metagenome | isolation source: seawater | place: Indian Ocean: South | collected 2010 | reverse complement strand
TATGCATTCAAGCTACTTCTTGACGAGATGAAGAGTCTCGGAGTAGCTATGAGACTTGAACTGGAGGACAGAAGATGAGTGCTAAAGATGCAGCTAAAATTCCCAAGAGAATAGAGTCTATCAAGTTCACATTGATGGACCCCAACGAAATTCGAAAGATGTCTTCTGTCGAGGTAAAGACAGCGGATACATACAAGGATGATGGACACCCCTTCAAACAAGGCCTAATGGACCCAAAAATGGGCGTAATAGACCCAGGAGTAAGGTGCGAGACATGCGGCAACAAGCACGATGAGTGCCCGAGTCACTTCGGCCATATAGCTCTCGAATTGCCAGTAATGCACATAGGATTCACCAATCTGATTAAGACTGCTCTAAAGTGCACTTGCAATACATGCAGTAAGATACTTCTCCACGACAAGCCAGATACCCACCCTGTCGATCCAGAAAAGTCAGAACAAGACTACTACAGAGACAAAGTCAAGGATGTCATCATAAAGCATGGGGTTGGATCTACAGAATTTAAAAACACAATAAAAGATATTGAGAAGGAATGTTCCAGTAAAAAGCGAACCATCTGTATGCACTGTGGTGCCGAGCAGGGTAAGATTATGTTAGACAAACCCTCAACTTTCAAAGAAAAGAAGGATAACAAGGGCGAGCACAAGCTAAACGCACGTGACATCCGCGAGTGGCTCGAGAGAATACCTGATGAGCATCTAATATTCCTCGGAATGGACAAGGATGCCGCGAGGCCGGAATGGACAATCATGAAGGTACTTCCTGTCCCTCCAATTACGGTTCGACCTTCTATCACGCTCGATAGTGGAGATAGGTCGGAGGACGATCTAACACACAAACTTGTGGACGTATTGAGGATCAATCAAAGATTGAGGGAGAACAGGGACGCGGGGGCCCCCCAGCTGATCGTTGAGGATCTTTGGGAGCTTCTCCAGTATCACTGTACAACCTACTTCGATAACCAGACTAGTGGAATTCCACCTGCAAGGCACCGTTCTGGAAGGCCTTTGAAAACACTGGCCCAAAGACTCAAGGGAAAAGAAGGCCGTTTCAGAAGCAATCTCTCCGGAAAGAGAGTGAACTTCTGTGCTAGAACCGTAATTAGCCCAGACCCAAACCTCGGAATTAATGAAGTTGGAATACCAGTTCAAACTGCCAAGGAATTAACTGTGCCTATCAGGGTAACCAGTAGAAACAGGGAACAGCTAAGGCAGATGATCCTGAGAGGCCCTGATGTTCACCCAGGTGTTAATTACATAATCAGGGGAGATAGGTTTAGGGTAAGAATCACCGATCGAACAAAGTATATTTGGGCCGGATTTAGATGCCTTAACCCTCAATGTCACTCAGGTAGCGAAGATGAACCATACAACGGTTACAGGCCAGATCTAAATGAGGTACTACCGGCTCCAAACTTCCTACCAGGTCTTGTCCTCAAACAACAAAAGAGGAGAAACTCGTTCGGGGAACTGGAGGAGGAATGGGGAGTAGATCTAGACTCAACGATATCCAATCTCAAGGCTGAGGACGAGAGGGGACTACCCCTTCCTGAAAATGATCCCAGAGCGGTAATACATTACAGATGGAAGTGGGAGATGGAAAACCCTAACGAATATCTGCCAGAACATCTTGAAGTAACTTGTCCACATTGTGGTAGTCCGGAAATTGAGGATGAGTATGGCAATGCAGTTGGGACAGATATCGAAGATAGACTAAGCACACATGATCTCGATGGCAACCCACGACCCGGAGTCGTAGTGGAGAGGCACCTAATAGACGGAGACGTAGCACTGTTCAACAGACAACCATCTCTTCACAGGATGTCCATGATGGTACATGAAGTCAGAGTAATGCCCGGAAAGACATTCAGATTCAATCTAGCAGACTGTACTCCTTACAATGCAGATTTCGATGGCGATGAGATGAATCTTCATGTCATACAGAGTGAAGAAGCTAGAGCTGAAGCTAAGATTCTGATGAGAGTTCAGGAGCACATAATTACTCCCCGATATGGAGGTAGCGTTATTGGTGGAATACATGATCATATTTCGGGGGCATATTTGCTTACGCACGGTAACAGAATTTTGCCAAAGAATGTAGTATTGCAAGTCCTAGGTGATACGAATTGGGACGGAGAACTTCCTCCAGAAATTGAGGAAGACGGAGTAGTAGGATACAGAGGTAGTGATGTTCTGAGTCTGATTGTTCCTGAGGGATTCAAGCTTGACTACATTAGTAGAATAGGAGATCAGGTCAATGTCACTAAAGGTAATGTTTCAGGGACGATTGACAAGAGGGGCATCGGAGCTGAGGATGGCAGACTTCTGGATGCAGTCGTTCATACGCATGGCCCAGAGGCTGGCGCCGAGTTCCTAGACAGAATGACAAGAATGACGATTTCCATATGCACTTCACTGGGATTCACCACTGGCATAGATGATGAAGATCTACCTCCGGAAGCTAAGGAAGAAATTTCCAAGATTAATCAACGTGGAAGCGATGCTGTAGATGTCGAGTTACAGAAATTCGGAAAAGACGGAAGAAGATATGAGACACGCCCAGGGAGAACACCCCTAGAAACTCTAGAGGAAAATATCTTGATGATTCTTGACGAAGCGAAGACAGAATCGGGAAATGTTGCCAAGTCATTCCTTGGTTCTGATAACGCCGCTGTAATGATGGCTACCTCTGGAGCCAGAGGGTCCATGGACAACCTAGCTATGATGGCAGGTTCAATAGGACAACCAAAGGTACGTGGTAAGCGTCTGGAAAGAGGATACCAGGACAGGGTATTAGCTCACTTCCCACGTAATTCCAAAGGGGCCCAGGAGAAAGGATTCGTCGGATCTTCATTCAAGCGTGGCTTGGAGCCAACAGAATTCTTCATGCTATCTGTATCTGGCCGGGAGTCATTGGTTGATACAGCTGTTAGAACAGCTAAGTCTGGATATATGCAGAGAAGGCTCATCAATGCAATGGATGACTTGAAGGTCGTAGATGATGGAATGGGTTCCGTCAGGAATACTGCAAATAGAATCATTCAGTTCGAGTATGGAGAGGATGGTGTTGACCCAGCTCGAAGCCGTGGAGGGAAGCCATTTGATGTAACAATGGTACTCGATGACGCATTGGGAGGTGAGAACTGATGGTCGTAAAGAGTGCAACAAAAAAGAAACTAATGGATTTGCAGATCGATGAGGAGTATGCTCACAAATTAGCCGATGACAGGAAGTGGGATGATGTCAAAATTCTAACGCCTGGGCAAATAGCTCAGATTTGTGGTATCGACTCAGGTACAGCTCAGAGAATTAGTGACTTAATGGCTGCATCCTCAAAATCTGCTAGAAGCGCGGCCGCTTCCACCGAGAAAACCGTTGTCAGAAGAAAGTCAGCGGCATCTAGAAGGAGGAGGAAGTCTATGCTTCCCCTTGAAGGATTTGATGACGAACATAAGCTATCCCAGGTACTGAGAGACGTTGACCATCAAGATGAGATATATCAGCATCTATTATCCGCCTCTGTGGATGCAAATGTCAGCCTTACCCCTAGGATGATCATGGATTTGACAGATGGAATAAGGGCTAGAGGTTTGAAGAAAATAACACCTGCCAAGGCTAGGAAGGTGATTAATTCGGCTTGCGAATCATTAGTCTCTTCAAGAGCAGATCCACACGAAGCTGTCGGAATAACTACTGCTCAGTCAATCGGAGAACCCGGTACTCAGATGACTATGAGGACTTTCCACTACGCTGGTGTAGCAACTGTTAACGTAACACAGGGTCTGCCTAGAATAATTGAGATTGTAGATGCAAGGAAAACACCCAATACCCCTACTATGAGGATTTATCTGAATGAGAAGAATTCCAAAGGAAAGCCTCTCAGAACTAATGAAAAGTTAGTCAGAGAGATTGCGGCTGGACTAGAGGCCACTACAACTAGCGACATAGCCAATATAGATGTTGAAGTTGCTCAGAGATACCTTAGTCTGAAGCTTAACAAGTCCAACATGAGACTCAAGAATATGAATGGTGCAGAGGTCAAAGATAAGCTCAGCAGAGCACTTAGACTTTACATTCAATCCGACAATGACGATAAACCTTCAGAGCTGAAGATTATTCCAGGCGTCGCTAAGAAAGAGGATTTGGAATCACTGGCTACAGATCCCCCAACTTACACAGATCTCCTCCAACTTGAGGACAAGATCAAGAAACTCCAATTGAAAGGTATTAGAGGAGTTGTTAGGGCAAATGTACAAGCAGGAGAGAACGATGAGTATTACATCTCCACAATCGGGTCAAACCTTGCCAAGGTCAGTGAGTTTGCAGGCGTCGACAGATCCAGAACATACACTAACAACATCAATGAGATACAATCATATCTCGGAATAGAGGCAGCTCGACAGGCCATAATTAATGAGATGCTAGACACTATGGAGGGAGCAGGACTGGATGTTGATGTTAGACATCTAATTACAGTATCCGATGTCATGACCAGCAGTGGTGAAGTAAGGGCTATCGGAAGGCACGGTGTCAGCGGTACGAAGCATAGTATTCTTGCCAGGTCCGCCTTCGAGGTTACAGTTTCCCACCTACTTAGGGCTGGAATCATCGGAGAGAGAGATGAATTAAGGGGCGTTACTGAGAATATCGTCGTAGGACAGCCAATAGCACTGGGAACTGGAAGTGTTGATCTCTTCTACATCCCAGACGAGGTATAGAGGTGAAAAAATGGATTTAACAAGAAACCTAAAACAGGCTCTGAGCACTGGAAAAATTATCTTTGGTCAGAGAGAAACTATGGGGGCTTGCTCCAGAGGAGATGCTAGGCTAGTTTTAGTCGCAGCTAACTGCCCGGAGAGTTTCCTATCTGATTTAAGCACTACTCATCCTGGAGTTCCAATACATAGGGTCCTTATGGTGAATAGGCAACTGGGCTCTGCATGTGCTAAGCCTTTCGCAGTCAGCTCAATCTGCGTAGTAGATCCTGGACAAAGTGACCTTCTCACGCTCCAGCACAACCTATGATGGTCTGAAATGAACTCTGGGATGCTTTACACAATAGGACGCTTCAAGTCTGCATACTCCTCCAGTATAGCGTGGAAGATGCAGTGAGACAACTCCTAGCAGTTAGAGGGGTACGCCTAATTTCCTCGTCACAAGGAGCTAAAACTCCTGGCTTCATACTCCTCGGAGTAGCTGAGAGAATACCCGAATTTGGTGAAATTAAAGGCTCGCCTGTTAATGTGTGGCATATTCCTACCGACATACTGCCAATTAGTAAAGCCGAACTTGAGAGGTGGTGCGTAGACATGCCTCCGGGTAGACATTGGCTTCTCAGTCAAAGGGAGCTGCCCAAAGATCTCCACTCTATATTTCCCAAAGACTCGCAAGTGGTTGCATGGGGCCCGAGTAGAATGTCGGTTTGGTTCGGGGATGCAATTCTTTCCGGTGACTTAGAAGTATCTCTCCCTCATGAACAAGTTCCCAAAACTACTCCTGATACTTCTTTACTAGAAAATGAAAGTAACCAGATAAGGCTTGTAGAAGGAGTGATAAATTTAGACTCTTGGCTACTACAAAAAAATCTAGAAAACGCCCTTACATATCCAGTTTTTTTGGAAGGTAAAATATGGGAAGTCAAGGGTGAAATTGTTTCACCCGAGGGAGAACCAGAAAGAGATACCTGGTTGATTATAGAGGATCCATGGTCTTCCAATCTATCAATATTCAAAGATAAATCGGAAAATTACTCTACACCCAAACTTAGGATTATTCAGTCCCCCGAAGCCAGATGGAAAACACAAGAGCAACTAACATCAAAGCTACCCTCACTCTTAGATGAAAGAAGGCAGGGCGAATCGGAACAAATAGAAGACTCCGTTAGGAGTATCATGTTAGAATGGTGGAGAGTCGATTTGGAATCATTAACAATACGAACTATTGATGCAGTTTTTCCCGCATGGATACTGAATGTCGAGGGTAGAGAAGATGTCCTGTTGCATGCCATCAACGGTAGGACATACCCATTGCCCTAATTACGTTGCAGGGACATCAGCTCTTCGGTAGATAGGGTATCTCCTGACATCAATTTGGACATAAGATCAGAGACCTCAGTCTTTTCTTCAGATACATTTTCATCTGTCCTCATTTCAATAGCTTTTATCAGGTCTTGAATGGAGTGAATACATCTCAATGAGACGATATATAGGCTATGTATGGAGTCAGCCTCCTTCTTAGATCTAGTCAATCCTGAATGAGCGGAATTAGCCTGTTCACGTAACCTGTCAACTTCTTCCGACAATTCAACCATTAAGTCATGAGCTTCCTGTGCTGACAATACCGCTTTCTCAACTCTGTTGTGGGCTTCTTCCTGAGCCCTTTCAGCGCTACGTACGCTGGACTTCAGATCACTTAGTCTGCCTCCATCTTTATTTGAGGCTTTAGCTTCCCGCAAATCTTGACTGAGCTTCTTCATTTCTCTGAAGAAACCCTTCTCACTAGCGCCTGTGAAACCCCCTCTTTCATATTTTCTTTCAAGGGCATCCATCTTTGCTCGAATTTTGGCAGGAGAAGGCCCTGATTTCCTCTCAATTTTCTCTCCGCTATTTTCCAATCTAGACAATATCTCTCTTAGCTCAGATCTAATTGATTTCAACTCATCTGATTTAACGGCTCTTTCTAGTTTGAGATCCTTGACTCTGGTATTGGCTTCATCACGAATCTCTTTCTGTGATCTAACTTCCGAAATAAGCTCTTTGACCTGTCTATTTACTTCGTTTCTTGTATCCAAGTATGCCCTAACTTTGGCATTCAGCTCGTCACGTAACTCGCGCTTCTCGTCTAATCCTGACTCAAGAGATTGCTTAACAGGAGCGAAAACTTCTGTTATCTCATCGAGCTCCAATATGTGACCCCAACATTACCGAATTAATACTGACATTTAAGCACATAGTAGAGCAATAATTTTCTCATTCTTCCCTCTTAGTAGCGAGATTACCTTTTCTGGGTCCCCTCCGAGAGACTCCAATCCTTCTCTTCTTCTTAGTAACCGTATTTCTGGTAACAACTCCGGGCCCAATATCTTCCGATCCACCAGTCAAGTCCGATAGACTTCCCGATCCCAGAAGTGCATCTAGTTCTACAGTACTCAGCGACCCACCAGTTTTGGCTTTGGCTTTGATTTCAGAAAATCTGACTTTCCTATTTCTCCCACCGGTTATCCTCTGATACGTCTTAACTCTGGAGAGCCCCTTCCTCAAAGACTTCCTTTTGGCCTCAATCTCATCGATCCGCTTATCGATTTTAGAAATCCTCTTACTAATTTTACTCACTTCGGCTCTACTGGCCTTATTTTCATTTCCAAACTCCGATACCGACTCATTCTGCAAAACCTCTTTTTCCTTACGTCCAGCATCAAGTTTTACGGTTACATCTCTCATTTCCTTGGCTTTCCTTACATATTCGGAATGAGCCTTCTCTGATTCGGCTTTCTTCACAATAGATGCTTGGATTTCAAAAAATCTTCTGAATGCCTCCAACTCTCGAGAAAGCGTAGGAACAGCAGTCAAGTCATTATCAATGGTAGTCAATCTCCTATGTGTCTCAGATAACCACTCCTTCAGTACATCCATTGGAGGAGGAATGAGTCTATTCACATCGTCCCTCCTCTTTCTAGACGAATCAGCATCTTTTCTTATTTCATGAAATTTCCTTAATAATCCCCTTCTCTCCGAATTAGCACCTTCCATCTTACCCACGATACCACGTAGGACTCTGACTCTGTTAACTAGGTCCATCCTCTCAGAGCGCAAGTCTCTCTTTTCTCCCTCAATAGAACCTAGCTCTCTTTCAAGCCCGCTCCTCATTTCTTGAACCTCATGGCCATCAAGATCTTCTAAATCATTGAATGAGCTAGCGACATTATCTTCACTCATTCCTCTTCCTCCTTCTTACGTGACTTCTTCTTCGCAAACGAAGAAGCACCACCATCCAATACCCTATTCATATCCGTGAGAAGGTCATCAAATCCCGTAGTACTATCTCCGAAACCTGTAGATAATTTTCCCTTCCATAATGAAATTGCATCAGATGATTGTGCATACAGCTCTTTAGCTCGGTCTAACTGCCTCCTTATGTCTCTAATTTCAGACTGAAGGGATACCTTTTTTTCATACAGAGGCTGTGCCTTCTCCACCGCCTTTAGCATCCTCGAATGTGCAGCTTCTGAAATTCTAAAATTAGAAATCATAGTCTTCCTTGAATCCACATACTTAGACATCTCAGGATTAGACTCTCTCCTATCTTTGAGCCATTTCTCATTCCTTTCTATGAGTTTTCTACGCTTGGCAATCAGCTTGCCTTCTTCTTTGTGGTCCAATGCCGAGGTTTCTATCTTATCTTCTATTTCCTCAAGCTCTTCAAGAAGCTTCACTTTTTTCCATTCGGGATCCAGACTTATCATCCCGCCCTTCTCAGAGAGTAACTCTATCGATTCTTTAACTTCGGATAATTTAACTCTAGCAACAGCTTGGGAAGAATCTCTTTCAGCCTTCTTTTCAGCTACAATCTCATTTGCTTTCCTATGGGATTCAACCGCTCTCTTAACTCGTGGAGCGAGAGCCTCCTCCTCAGCTTCTAGGTTTCTAATTACATTGGGAAGTTGCTCTTCTAACGCCTTCCATCTTGCTAGCAAGCCCTCTGCTAGCTCATTGGGTTTCACCTCTAGCAATTGTTCGACGTCCATTGTATTTGGCTCCAGCCGGGACTGTCGGTTAAAGGTCACTATGTGACCTTGGAAGGGGTTTGTTTCATACGCCCCCACATCTCGGAAGTTTTGAGGAGACGATATGAAGCATACCGTATCATACATCATAATGCTCTCTTTATTACTTATTTTTTCCACTTCCGCGTCCGCAAATGACTCACAATTGTCCCAACTTGAAATTCAAGAGTCAACTGACTGGGAGATATTAGTAATAGACCAATCTACCTCATTGCCGAACGGTAACGAAACTTTCTCTGATGGCGATTATGTGAGGGTCTCAATACAGGTTAGTAATATAGGAAATCAGGCAATTAATGGTAGTTGGGAATTAAAATTGCTTTCTGAAGGAGAATGGCTTCAATCGGGCAGTCAAAACAAAACATGGGATGCCAACGATAACCAACTTTCTGAGATGACCTTGGGCCCGCTCATTGAAGGAACTATGACGATAAAATTCGAAATTTCATCGGATAACACTACATCTAATATTTCTGAGACTATAGAAATCACTGTTTCTCCAAATCCGATTCTCTTCACTTCTGCAGGAGAGGCAATTATCGCAATTACGGGTGAACCGGCATACATTGGCGATATTCTAACAGCCTCAATACTGGTAGGGAATGTGGGGGATTCGGAAGGGTCAGTAATGCTCACGCTATATGATATCAATTCAATGATATTATTCTCCGGAGAACGTGTCTTTATTGGCCCAGGATCCAGTAGGGAGATCACAGTAGATTTCAACTTCTCTTCACATGGCGAAAAATGGTTCCAATGGAAAATTAATAGCGATATAGGAGGAGTATCTCCTGACTTATCTGGAAACCATTCAATTACCATCATTCCAAAACAGGAGGTTAGAGTGGGCCTTTCATCAAACGAATGGTCAGTTTCTAGTGGATTATCAATCGACTATTGGATCTCTCTCTCAGACGGGCCTGAAAGAAATGTACAAGTTACGATAAGTGAATTTGAATCGGGCGCCTCTAAAGAACTTCAGAAATTCACGATCACACTCACCCAAGGTGTAAGACTACTGGATATTCAAATTACTAACCCTAGTCCGGGACTAGACAGGATAGAAATTTCTGTTGATCCATTGAATTGGCATTCAGAACAAATCCCGGATTTAGACGTACAACTACTTAGTCCAAAGCCAATAATAGAGATTTCCTCGTGTTTTCAGAGCCCAGATGTCCTTGAATTCTCAGATACACTAATTATCACATGTACAATTTCAAATACGGGCAACTCAGATTCTCTACCTGGTCATGTTTCACTTTCAAGGGTCTCAGATGGTTATATTTTCAGTGATTCAGGACTTTCAATGATTCAGATAGATGTTGGAGAAGAAAAATCGATAACATTGACAGTCCCAAATTGGAGGGACGAGGGTACGACGGCTTTAGAAATAAAATTTTCATCTGACATAACCACTTCCTCAGGAAATATAGCGATTCAGTCCAATCAAAAGACTTCGGACGGTTTTGAGGTTCCATTCGATCCAACCGCGGCACTCTTGGGCGCTGTCTCCGGTCTAGTTTTGATGATGATCTTACTCGCTTTCTGGAGAGTTGCAACAGAAAGAACCCCCGACACTGAAAAGAAGAAACTTGACTCTTCTTCAAGGATCGAAAAAAGAAGGGAGAGAGATAACATAGAGGCGTCATGTCCGACATGTAGTCAAAGACTCAGTATCCCAGGTGATCATGTAGGTAGAGTACGATGTCCAGCATGCTCAAATAGCTTCGAAGTTGGAGTTAGAGAGGAAGTCAAAATAAATTCGGATCCACCTGCCGCAGAAGAAGAAATAGAAAGTAAAAACATGGAAGAAATTGTTGACGTCTTTTCTTCCTCGGACAACGATATACTTTCATGCCCGTCTTGTGACCAGTTGCTCAAGGTGCCATTAGCCAGGAGACCAGTAATGTCCAGATGCCCTGCATGCAGATGTGAGTTTATGGCAATTGGAGGTGATTTGGATGAGTGAATTAAGTGAATTTGAAGAGATGTATCTAAAAAGAATTTTTGAGATCTATGATTCAGAACCAAGTACCATTGTCAAGACCTCCCAACTAGCTGATATAATGTCAGTTAGCAACGCTTCTTCCACGGAAATGATTCAAAGACTATCTGAAAGGGGTCTACTGACGTATGTCCCTTACAAGGGATGTAGACTCACCCCTACAGGTTTTAACACGGCAGCCAGGATAAAAAGAAGAGAGGGCCTGTTGCAGATTTTACTCACTGACGTAATTGGTTTTGATGGCGACGTCGATGCTGCTGCCTGTAAGATGGAGCACAACATGTCTATTGATCTGGAAGAATCACTAGATAGGATGTTAGGGTATCCACAACAGACTCCAGCAGGGAAAAAGATTCCATCAATAAAACGCTCAGTAAAATCAAATTATGAGGGGCTTTTGTTACCCATTTCATTCCTCCCCATCGGCTCTTCAGCAAAAATAGAGGTAATTGCACTTCAACCAACCGATTTGAAGACACTGGAACTAACAGGCCTAGGGATAGGATCCGAGATAGAAGTTCGGGAAGAAGGAGTATATTCTAACGGGCAACTAATTTCTATCAGTGAATCTATTATGAAGAGGATCCTATCGAGAACGGAGAGTTACAATGTCGATTAAAGAGTATGAAAATATGGACCTCGACTCTATGGCCGATGACTTATCTGGTATCGCTCCACCAGCTCCATCTGTTCCAGTTTCTAATATTTTTACATCGGCGACTCCTAGTATTGATGATACACTCCGTTCAAAAGAATCCGCACTTCTGAGGTTGGATAGATTATTGGTTAGCGGAGGAGCCAGGCTCGTCCTATTCCTTCCTCTGATGGCGATTGTCCTACTTGGCGCGGCGCAGTCATACGGTAGTAATGATACGGAATGGTGGAATGATACTCTAAGGGAAGCGGCAGGTGGTTTTTCATTGGTCAGAACTACATATGCCACAGCATTACTGATACTAATTGCCGATATTTTTCTATTAACAATCTTACTTAGGATGATGACATATTCAAGAACAATATTTCATTATGAAGCTGATGCATTAACTTCCTCGGGCTTAACATTTAGGAGTTCTCATGGCTATGCTGAGATGAGGGCGACGTTAGATGGGTCGATTAGACAGGTCACTGCAATCTCATCATTGATTGTAATCTCATCAATTCTTCTCGTATTATCCCTATGGTTCCCATCCAGTCAAGAAGAGGTCAGTCCCGTCCTATTGGCACTATCCACTGGATCTCTGCTGGCCGGTTATGGTGTCCAACTTATCTCCATCAGATCTAGATTCAATGCATCTGAACCATGGGGGATGCTTGAGGCATTTTCTCCTCCAATTCATCCGGCTTTGCTAACTAGGCCATTCAATGACGTGATAAAAGCGCACATAGATCCACTCCTTGGGATAAGAATTACTGAGTACCTTAAAACGGTTAGATCAGAACTCAAAGAAGGCTACACAATGTCCGAATTACAAGAGTCCTTGCTCCTACTACTTCACCTAAGGAGATCTTCCCTAATATCCGATTCCGAATTCAGAAAAAATTTAGAATTGATGGTCGAACCAACAGCAATAGATGGACTATTCAGACACCCTGAAGTAGGGGAAGAAACATGGGATAGGCTACTACAACACGCTAGAAGTGAATGTAAGCCATTTTTTAGATTACATGATAGAATGAGAATGAGGAGAGGAATCAGTAGCTCAGATGGAGGCTTCTGGTTTGATGTAGATATGGAGAACCTCGTGGTAGGTCAGGCAAATTTATTTGCTTTCATACTCAATTCCGGCGATGAGCCAAAAGATCTTGTTTTGAAGATACAAACTCCAGACTTCAAACCGAACGAATGTGTTTACAAATTACATTCATCACCTCTAGTTTCGACATCAGATCCACTAAACCCCTCTTCACTATCTTCTATGGTCCAAGAAATGACAAATAGCACTAGTATTGTCTGGCAAAGTCTCTTACCTTCCATCAAAGGGGAAGCTACTGTCACAGTGAGACTGGAAGATGACTCAGGCAATCTCATCTCAGGACGGGTACTAAATGTCCAGGTGGGGAGTGATCTAATAACAAGAACGAGAAGGACCGTTGGTGCAATGTTCATGATCGCGGCCCTTATTGCTATCACATCTCCACTGCTACCTTTGGCGGGCTCAGTACTCGGACTACTCTGATGAGTTCCATTCAAGAACTTCAACCTTATCGCATTAACGTGAACGATGAGGAAAAGGGTCCAGATGATGACCTAAAAACCAGACTCCACGCCATGGAGGCTAGGCTTAGGAGAATGAGGGATCAAAGGGCATCTCATAACGAAGACGCTAGAAGGGCTGCTAATTCTAGAAACTCAGTTCAGGAGCAGTCTAAGGAGATAAGGTCAAACATAGAAGAAAAATTATCCCAGCAGAAAGAAGTCAGAGCGAGGGCCAAATCTCATCAGGCCCAGAGGGATGCCATACAGACTAGAATTAGGGAGATCATCAACAGTAAGAAGGGTAGAAGAAATGAAGTAGGAAAGGCAAAGTCCGACGTGGTCGAACTATCAGAAGCTATTGCTGAGATTTCTCAAATAGAAAATAAGTTGATGACTGATGGCACACTCACCCTCAAGGCAGAGAATAGGCTTCTTAGAAAGCTTAAGAATTTGGCACACAGGAGAGATGAACTACTTCCAAAGGCAGCAGAGTTTGAGGCCATAAATATCGATTTGGGAGATTTGGAAGGCACTATTCAGACACTCAAAGCAGAAGCCGACGCGCAACACGAAGCTATGAAAAACGCGCACCAAGAAGCTGATGATATTTGGGAGGAAGTAAAACCAATGCTAGCAGAAAGAGACTTCCTCAGATCTGAGGGAGATCGTCTCCATGAGATATTCGTAGAATCCAAAGAATTAGCTAACTCAGTACATTCTGAAATTGAGGCTCTCTTGAAAGAGGTCAACGAGGCCAGGGATGAAATGAAGTCAAGGAGAGAGGAAAGGGCCAGAGTGATTAGAGATCATAACGAGTCCGTTAGGGAGGCCTTAAAGACACCAGACAATGATGAAGTTCTAGCTGATTCACTTACTGATAGATTACTTTCTGAAGGTTCACTAACTCTAGGTGGTTCAATGTCAGGTGATCCTCAGGCATCTCCAAATGCAAATAATACGCCCTCTCAAAAAAGAAAGAAATCCAGAAAAATTGGTGCCTTCAGAAAAACAAGAAAGTAGTGCTACCATCCTCTCTCTTCTAATCTCACTTCTAGCGTCTCAATTTCAAGTCCGGGCATTGCTTCACCAATCATCGAACATGCTTCAGAAACGATAGATGGGTCGTTGTAGTGGTGTGTAGCCATGACGATGGCCTCTGCTGTATTTGCAGGATCCGAGCTCTTGAAAATTCCAGAGCCTACGAAGACCCCATCCATCCCATGATTCATCATCAAAGCCGCATCTGCTGGAGTGGCAATACCCCCTGCCGAGAAAGTGACAACAGGTAACCGCTTATTTCGTACTACCTCCGAAATTACAGACTCCACTTCTGAACGCAACTCTTCAATTTTTCCAAAAGGAGTCGTTCCTGAGGTGAGATTAAATTTAGAGCCTTTCTTTACACGGTTATATCCGTCCATAATCGATGAAATGACTTCTTCGTATTTTTTATCATCTGGATCCTCACTGATTTCACAGGCATACTCAATTTCTTTACTAACGAGTATAGCGTGTTGTACTGCGCTGACAACATTTCCTGTCCCTGCTTCCCCTTTGGTTCTAATCATCGCCGCTCCTTCTGAAATTCTTCTGACAGCCTCGCCTAGGTTGGTACATCCGCAAACAAATGGAATTGTAAAATCGTTCTTTGGTATGTGAAAAAATGGGTCTGCTGGAGTTAAAACCTCAGACTCATCTATCATGTCCACTCCGAGTTGTTCTAGAACACGTGCCTCCTCACTGTGCCCAATTCTGGCCTTGGCCATTACAGGGATGCTAGTGGTTTCTATTATTTCTTGAATCATCTGTGGATGACTCATCCTTGCAACTCCCCCCATCGCGCGAATATCTGCTGGAACTCTTTCCAATGCCATAACAGAAACTGCACCAGCATCTTCTGCTATGTGTGCCTCTTCAGGTGTGACAACATCCATGATCACGCCACCTTCTTGCATTTTCGCAAAACCTCTCTTGAGAAGTTCGGTTCCGTGACGCATCTTTGTCAGGTCAAAGGTTGTACTCATGTACAACGCTACGTCAACCTACTCAAGAACCTATGTAATAATGATTTTAACAATTAGGCCAGAACTGGAGAGTCCCCTTCTGCAACTGGTAGGTCCGGTGCCTCTTCCTCGTTTCTATCAAGCCATCCCTCGTATTCATCTGGGAGGTCAGTATCAGCAAATATGGCCTCAACAGGACATTCTGAGACACAGGCCGCGCAATCAATACACTCGTCTGGATCTATGACCAAGTAAGAGTCGGCTTCTCTGAACGCCTCAACAGGACAGACCGCCACACAGTCCTGGTACTTGTGGTCAACACAAGCCTCGGTCACTACATGTGTCATGCGATTAGGGACATATCGGGGACATTTAATTGCTTGTTATGACATAAAAATTTTTAGGTTAGCCTAAACCATTAGAAGTCATGATCTTATCGTCAATAATCAACAATTAAGCCATTTTTCCAACTAAATTCGTAATAATCTCTAGATGGTTATCTCCGGGATAGGACTCAATCTTGAATACCCCCTTTACGAAGGCCTCACTTCTATCTCTCGAACAGAGCCTGACTTCTCCCCTGACCAGCTTAGAAAGAGAAATCCTTAGGTGTAAATTCCTATCCTCATCAATCCTGTTTTCCAGACCATCTGAAATCAGTTGCTGCAGTGTTTCACTACCAAGTCTTTCAAGGCTCTCTCTAGCCAATTTCTTTCTTCCAATCTTGACAATACCAGTACTTATTGGGGGGCCATGAAACGACTTGTCCTTCTCCCAGACAACACAATCATCAATTCCTGACAACCACTCAAGAGATTTCTCTATCAAATCCATGTTATCAAGCTCGCAAGTGTGTATCCTCCACTCGGCCCTGAGTATCCCCATATCTTTAGGCGGGAATCGACCATTCATAGTCACTTACCTGAATAGGCATCGTTAGGGCCTGTTTCAAATACTAAGTGTAGGTCGGAGGGGCGCAAGCGGGGAAGCCCCCGATGATGAGGTCGTTGTTATGGCAAAGGGAGCAAAGGCGAGAGCAGCGGCACGAAGACAGAGAGATAAGTGGAAGTCCAAGAGATGGTATTCCATAAGAGCTCCAAGGAATCCATGGTCATACAGAGTTATCGGCGAAACTCTGGCAGAAGAGCCAGAAATGCTAATCGGTAGAAATTATGAGATTATGCAGAATGAACTAGATGGCGACTTCTCAAAGATGCATGTCAAGATAAAATTCAGAGTCTCCGATGTATTGGGAAGCGATGCAATCACCGAATTCATCGGACACCAGATGATGCAAGATCATGTCCGAAGGCAGGTTAGAAGGGATAGAGGTAAAATCGATGACACTGTAGATGTTGTTACAGAAGACGGATTCTATGTTAGATTTAAGCCCCTAATATTGACAAGAGAAAGAGTCAAATCTAGTCAAAAGAACGAGATTAGATCTGTAGCTAGGAATACCATTTTGAAGACCGGTGCCTCTTCGACTTGGGTTTCAATGCAAAAATCTGTTATGGACGGTGAGCTTGAGGCTCTAATAAAGGAAGAAGCATCAAAAATAAGTCCGATTAGGATGGTTATGATTAGAAGAACTCAATTAATCCAGTCAGGTGTAGTCACAAACGTCGGGCCTACTCTGGAAGAAATCATAGCAGAAGAGGAAGCAGCAAAGAAATCTACCCTAGAGACAGAAGATGGCGAGGGAAATCCTGAGCACAAAGATCAAATTGATAATGAAGCTAATGACCCGGATTCTGAAATGGAATCTGGAGAGTCAGACGAAGAAATCAACTACGAAAGTATGACAGTAGCAGAACTCAAAACACTGCTCAAGGAAGCAGGCAAGCCTGTTTCAGGAAAAAAAGCTGACTTGATTTCTAGATTAATGGAGTAATACAATGTCCCGCATTGCGGTGTTATGCGGTACTGGAATGAGTACATTATCTGATGAAATTTCGTCCCCTAGCCAAAATACAATCGTTAGGATAGATACAGATTGGGGTGAAGTCCCAGTGACATTATCCCATTTACCAGAAGGCATGGTAGCGGTAGTGGATAGGCACCACTCAATCGGAGATAAAAGGACGCCTCCTCATATGATCGAACACAGAGCTAATGTTATGGCCGTACGAAGCCTGAATCCAGATCTCATAGTGAGTATAAATTCTGTAGGCTCAATGAGGGATGATTTTCCACCTGGTAATATTGGCATCACTTCGGATATTCTAGATTTAGCTATCAAACCATGGACATTTTTTGATGACGACGCTCAGCATTTTGATAGGACATCGCCTTTCGATTCACATGCTATGTCTATTTGTTCAAAATCACTTTCTAAAAATCAAGGAACTGTTCCCCTGGGAATTATTGTTGCCCAGTGCATAGGTCCCCAATTCGAATCACCTACTGAAATTTCAGCACTAGAAAGACTTGGTGCTGATACTGTTGGTATGACATTAGGTCCTGAAAGTAGGCTCATATCTGAAACAGGGATACCGCACGTGGCCCTAGCGTGTTCATCAAACTGGGCAGCTGGAAGGGACCCCATTAATCCAAAGGCCACTATTGATCATCACTCTGTCGACAGACTCGCATCTACTATGAGGCAATTAGTCACTTCTTGCATCAAATCTCTTCTTATTGAATATGAAAAATAAAAGTCAAAGTTGATTTCCGACCTACATCTCCGGGTGCTATGGAGAGGAAGCTTAGTGTGGATGACTGGGTATCGAGTGACGTAACTGCGAACCCTGATGGGTCTTGGTATACTATGATGGAGAGAGTAGCACAATTTCATAAAAAACACTCTTTCCAGTCCCCAGAGAATAATGGTCATGATATGGGCTACAGACTTGCCCTCACTGTGGAGGAATTGGGTGAACTGTCCGCGGCTATAACCAAGGGAAAACCACATTCCGAGGCATCAGAAGAACTTGCAGATCTTCTGATACTCATTCTAGGCCATTCTCTAGCAATGAAGGTCGACCTAGAGTCAGAATTTCATAAAAAGATGAACAGGATAATGAAAAGGAAATCAATAAAGGGAGGTTTGGGAATCAGGGTTACAGAATACGGTGAGGGTCAAGACTCAACCAGCCTCTCCAATTGAGGAGTACTGAGCTGAATGCCGAACTCATCCTGTAAATCATAAGCTGCCAGATTGACTTCGTTCCTAACCATAAGTAGCTGATATGGTCTTTCTAGAACATAGGTAAGCCGCCAAATAACAGCATTATTGCTGTTTTCTCTGATTGTTATCTTAGGCTCTCTCAAGGAGTCAAGTGAAGATATAGATTCTGAAACTGAATTGTATACCGTACTTAGGTAATCCTTCACAGTCTCACTGGGAACCCCATATCCTATGTTAAACTCGACGAAATCCTTGAAAGGGCCTCCCTTTGATTTCCTCAGGTAATCGGTCCTATACTGCAACAGGCTGTAATTTGGAATTTCTATATCATGTCCCTGTGCTAAATCTCTAATTCTGGTTTGTAGACCCCTTATTTCGAGTATAATTCCTAATATCCCAGCTTCGGGGATAGATATCACATCTCCCCTTTTGGCACTGTTTCCACCAATAACTAATATTCCACTGAGGAAGTCCCTCAGCCAGTAGTCTTTGGTAGTGAAAACAATAAGTGCTAGGAACCCAATTACGCCCGTAGTCTCTAGAAGCCCAGTAATCCCCCATACATTGATCAATCCTATCGTTGCAGTCATTACGATTAGTGTAAAAGCGACTAGTTCCAACGTCCTAGAGGTCGGAGTCTCAACCTTTCTAGAGACTCCCATTACCTCAATTTCCTCTCCATATTTTGATAGTAGAAAGGCCTCAATTCCATTAAATATTAAGTATGAAGCAAGTAATGTAAGAGATGTCCTACTTATTTCATCTGCTGGGAAGTCTTCCCGATGAAAGATAATAGATGCAATAAAAGAAATAAACACTAGAATGTTCAATCCATGGATTAATCTTGTTCTAGACCTGATAGTGTCCTCGTCTATATCCCTGTGATGAGAGACTATACTACTTGAGAAAAGATAAACAAAAATATTGAATGCGAAGGTAAAGTACTCAATATTAGAGAGCTCGAAAACCCTATCCGATAATGTATCTAGCATGTATATTCCTTTCGGTTTTCAAACATTAATATATTCCCGACCATCAAGCTACTTACGTGATTCTGCTAAATTATACGGATACCCAGCTATCCACAAACTGATTACAATTCCTCCAATTTGAAATAGAAGCCTTACAATATGGCCATTGGGAGATAATGAAGCCCCATCACCTAATTCGATGTCATAAATCCACATGTAAAGATTAGCAGGGTAGAGCATAACGAGAAGAAGGGCACTAGATAAACCGGCCTTTCTGCTGAAATAATGACCCGAGCTAAATAGTATCTCCAAGCTAGATATCATTAATCCAAGGCCAACAAGAATTTCAGCTACCCCACTGATTAAAACCCAAAATTTCGCTGACCCAAATATTGGTGGTACTATGGGCTCAAACCAACTGGTATCTGTAAAATGAAGGACTCCGACATAGAAAAAGAATGAACCACCGCAGAAAGCAAAAATGCCTTTCACAATTTTTAGAATACTAATCAAAATCATTCATAGTCGCTTCCATATTGAATAGGTCGTTTGAAAATCATTTTTTTCATCGATCTCTGTATATTCTATTTCCTCTTCTAACCAATTCTCTCTATTCCAATCCGGAAACTTAGTATCCCCACTTCCGGATGTATGCACCGTCGTCAAATGTATCTCACTGGCATGTTCAAGAAACACTCCATAAATTTCCGACCCCCCAATTATCCAACATTCTTCGCAACCGTTCGCATAAGCAATTTCAATTGCTCTACCCGGATATAGGGCATTTTCAGCTTCATTGTGATGCCACCCAGTATCTCTGGACATTACGATGTTGAGCCTTTCCGGAAGTGGCTGATAGCTCTCCGGAAGTGAATCCCAGGTTTTCCTACCCATGATCACCGCATTGAATCCATTACCTTCTGTGAGCCTCTTGAATCTAGATAGGTCACTGGAGAGCTTCCAAGGTAAACCATTCCTCAGTCCAATATATCCATCTTCATCCATTGCAACGATAATTGAAATATTCATTTTATCACCTCAAACCGAAATCGGAGCAGGAATATGGGGATGATGTTCGTAGTCTAGAATCTTGATACTAGAATAGTTGAAATCATCAATTGACTCAACATTGGTGTCTAACTCCAGCTTAGGTAGTTCAAGAGGCTCCCTACCAATCTGAATCCTTGCTTGTTCTATATGATTACTGTAAAGATGGCAATCCCCCCCAGTCCAGACAAACTCTCCCGGCTCAAGGTTACAAACTTGTGCAACCATACATGTCAGGAGACTGTATGAAGAGATATTGAACGGTACCCCAAGAAAAGCATCAGCACTTCTTTGGTACAATTGACAGGATAGCTTTCCATCCCTCACGTAGAACTGGAAGAATGCATGGCAAGGCATGAGTGCCATCTTATCTAACTCCCCAACATTCCATGCAGAAACTATTATTCTTCGACTCTCGGGATTCTTCTTTATCATCTCCACAGCATTACTGATTTGATCTATTACCTTTCCATCGGGAGTTTCCCATCGCCTCCATTGCTTTCCATAGACAGGACCAAGATTGCCATTTTCATCAGCCCACTCATTCCAAATCCTGACACCATTGTCTCTCAGATAACCCACATTAGTCTCACCTGAAAGGAACCAAAGAAGCTCGTGAATAACACTTGGCCAATGGATCTTCTTTGTAGTTACGGCCGGAAATCCGTCGGAAAGGTCAAATCTCATCTGGTGGCCGAATAAAGAAACAGTTCCAGTACCAGTTCTATCGTCCTTCACCGACCCCTCATTAAGAATCCTCCTAAGGAAGTCCAGGTATTGTTGCATCAACCCTACGTCACGTTGGCAGTCCTTCAAAGATGCGGCAGTTCAGGGTGCTCCCATTTGTTCAATTGTCCCCATCAATTGATCAGTGAACTTGCGGTATAAGGACTTCATAATAGAGCTTCTTCCGTGTTCATCAACTGAACTCAACATCTCCAATTGACTCTTAGAGAAGTCACCACCATCTTCCGATATCAGCCATTCGCCAAATGTTACGGGCTCTGCAACATGGACGTCAATGGCTTTCCAGAACCGTATAAGATTCGCACCCGGGGGCATAACCTCCCTTGAGCCAATAATACAGATCGGAATTACGGGGACATCTGGGAAACTAGCTGCGAGCCTAGCCACACCAGTCTTTCCATTCTGTAGGAACGGAGGCTCAACATTTCTAGATCTAGTGCCCTCTGGAAATATTCCTAATGCAAAGCCAGAGCTCAATACGTCATGAGCCCTAGATAATGCGTCTTTACCACCTTCAGATCTGATGGTCTCAATCATCCCATTACTCCTCATGATAAATCTGTTAGGCTGCTTTCGGAAGTGCCCCTCCTTGGCTAGGTAAAATACATGCCTACGTGCAGCAAGAATTTTCAAGATTGGATCTAGGTTAGAAACATGATTGGAAGTAATAATAATGGCTCCGTCTCTAGGTATTCTTTCCAATCCTGAATAGTTAATATTGAAGAAGAATCTAACTAATGGAGAAAGGTACCTTATTAGAAATCGATAAGTCAAAGGGATCGAAAAAGACTTTTCAGTGCCTCCAATATCAGATAGATAAGAGAAAGAACGAATCTCCTCTAAAGAGAGCTTAGCCACATGACCCCGACAAAGAATGTCATTTCACTCTTTGTGGTACAATGACAAGTATTCTAGACATTTACCCCCTGCCGTGTACATGCCATCGCGCAAAGCGGTCTCTTTGATACTGGCGTCAGTATTTCTAATTCCCATAATTTCACCTAGTGTTGCGGGCGAATGGTCCGATGATGGATGGCTCACCAACTTAATCGGACCTGAGAGGTTGGAAAATGGTGATGAATTCGGATGCCATGGATTTGAAGACATAGATACCTCGCAAGAAAACTGGGTCATCGAAGCATGCAAGGAATACTTGGTTTCTCATACTAACTCTTCCAGGTGGGGTAAAAATCCAATCTCTTTCGGAATCACTGGTGATTATGTAGACAATCAAACAGCACTTTCACTAATTGATGCAGGCTTTTTAATTGTAGGAGATATGATACAAACTGTGCCTGAAGGATTATTATCACTCTCGAGAAACGGAGGTAGCCTGGAGAAAAACTCTGCAAATATTGAACTATTGGAGTCTGCTGAAGAAGACTCTATTGTTAGTATTTGGTGGAGGGCCAGGGTCGATGATATTAAGGTCAGGGAAGATAAAGATTTGATGTCTTGGCTTGAAAAACAAGACGTATGGTTCACTACTTGGGGAGAGTGGTATTTTCATGAAATTTCAAGTAAAAAAATTGAAGTTTATGCTCAAGATGATAAGATAATTATATCCAATCCAGAGTCGTCAAATGGTTGGGATGTACCTGGCTCAATTAGTTTGGAAATCGATGGAAACATCATTGAAGTGTACGATAATGAGGGTGAACAATTTCCAGATTTTAGTATTGATGAAAGGAAATTGAAGTATGGCTGGAGGACGCATGAAAATGGTGCCTTATTCACAATAATGCCTGGTTCCTCTGTGGAGGTTACAATCGATAATATGCCCGATGAATTCTCATATTCCCCATTGTCTACTTTCAATGATCTGCATCATGCCATCACAGTAGTGGGGCACCACACAACTAATCTCTTCCAATGGTCCTCGGACTTTCAAAAATCCATATTGACGTTTACTTGGTTAGTGGAAAGGCCATCCGTAGAAGATATTAATTGGAAACTCCCTATAATAGCATTATCAGTCTTGATAGCCGTTCCAGTTGTGATTAAGAGAATATTACGAATGGAGGATTTAGAATAACAATATTTTATTCATTTTGTGAATCGATTATTTACCGACATTGGGACCAACAATCTCGACCCCATTTTCCCTCATCATTTCAATAATTGAATCCACTACGTTTCTTGAAAGACTCTCGGGAGCATGAATTCCCGGTTCAAGCATTTCTATGTCCTCGATCCATGCCCAAATACACCCAACTGTTACGAGCCCCGTCGTCCGAGCCATGGAAGATCCGTCTTTACCTCCGGTATCACAAACTATCCAGTCCATACTATTTCCTAGATAATCAATAGTAGAAACTTCCATCCAAGTGAACTCAGGAACCTCCGAATCAAAACGCCACTCATCTATCAAATTGTCTATATTCAAAGAATTGGACTCTCTTTCCCTGATGAATCTCTCTATGTGTCCGGGCCATCTCACCGTATATTCTGACATATCTTCTGCTGGTATGGAGTCAATTACCGAACGAAGCCCATCAGTAAGAAATGCCTCCATGGTGCCTCTTCCTTCTACCTGTATTGAATGCCTCTCAGATAGTGCAGGGAGAGTTACCATTACTCCATCCCTGACCACTCTAGCAGGCCTGGTATACTCTGCTATTACATCCTTGGGGGAAAATGGAGCCATGTAATTCCATCCACCAATTTTTCCAGACGGATTTCCACCGACTCGTATCTCTGCTTTCTTCAATCTTCCTAATTTTCCATATGCCTCAGAAAGGAGCATGTTAGACAGCCCCGGTGCTATTCCAACATCCCAGAGGATTTTAGTGCCAATACCAATGACGTCTTCTGATAACTTGTCAGGAGTCTCCTCGCTAAAACTAAGGTCTACTATACGTCGACCGTCTACCCTAGCAAGCTCCATTGTAAGTTTATGGCCGATTTCACCAGGAAGCATGTTAACAAATATGGACTCATTTCCAAGAATATCTAAGTCGTAGCCTAAAACATCTCCAGTATGCAAAGTAATGTTTGAGTACGCTTCAAACACACTATTTTTTGGCTCAATATCGTAAATATGGACTTGACATCCACTTTCAGCTAGTTTTTTAGCGACATATGAGCCCACCAAGCCAGCTCCAAAGCAATGTACCAATCCCATATATGCGTGGGGTTGGCAACAACCTATTGCACCTTCGGTTGGCCATTTTGAGTCGATAAACAGCGATGACTTGATTGAGGACCTTACATCCCAACATACATGAACGAGGATCTCGGTATTGACCCATGGTCTACCGACGGTGAAACCGACTATTCCAGAATTGTGAATCAATTTGGACTTGAAATGGTTGATAAAAGCACCATTCCCAATGCTGGTATGCTTCATCGTAGAGGTGTAGTATTCGCTCACAGAGACTTAGATGTAGCAATACGTTGCATAAGGGATAAGTTGCCTTTGGGCGTACTAACGGGTCTAATGCCTAGCGGAAGGATGCATTTAGGTCACAGTATGGTAATTGAACAGGTTAAGTGGTTCCAAGGTCACGGAGCTGATGTCAGTGTTGCAGTAGCTGATCTTGAAGCATTGGCGACCCGTGGCACCTCGATAACTCAGGGTCGCAAGACTGCATTAGAAGAATATGTCTTGAACTATGCTGCCTTGGGCTTAGAACCCTCAGATACTCAAGTTTATTTCCAGAGTTCCAGACCAGAAGTTCAAAGACTTGGCTTCGAACTAGGAAGGCGGACTAATCTATCTGAATTTGAGTCTATTTATGGCTTTACAGGTGAGACCAATTTAGCGCACGTTCAGGCACCTTTAGTACAAGTCGGGGATATTGTCCATCCACAACTTGATGATTATGGTGGCCTGAGGCCCATTGTAGTACCAGTTGGAATCGATCAAGATCCTCATCTCAGACTCACCAGGGATATAGTTGGTAAGACTAATTGGTTTAATATTAAGGAGAAAAAATCAGGCGGCTTGATTGTTTCACTGTCTATTCAACCTGACAATTCTGCAATATTCGGTATTGATGATAATGGCAGGTTTGATCGATCTTCCAGGGAAGCTATTTTCAGTAGAATTATTGACTTGATCTCTCCATTGGGTTTCGCTGACTTTTCATCCAATCCAAAGCATGGAACGATTGAAATTCCAGGAGCAACTAGTTCAGATAAGAATCTAATAAGAATGGAGTTATTGCGACTAGAGAGAAATTTAGGTGGACTCGGACTAATGGCCCCATCTTCAACCTATCATAGATTTGCCCCCGGAATGACCGGAGGCAAAATGTCGTCTTCAGAACCGGAAACTACGATCTTCATGACAGATTCTATTGAGTCTATGTCTAAGAAGATCAATAGAGCAATCAGCGGAGGGAAGCCTACAGTTGAAGAACACAGAAGACTTGGAGGCGACTGTTCCAAAGATATTTCTTTCCAATATCTAAAGTTCTTCTTTGAGCAAGAAGACTCCGCTTTAGCCGAGATAAGGAGGGATTACGAAAGTGGCAGGATGTTAGCTGGGGAGATCAAGAAATTATGCATTGAAAAGGCTTCCATTTGGTTGGAAGAAATCTCTGAAAGAAGGGAATATTGGAGAGACAGGACTAATGAGTTCATCGCTGATGACTCGGCTTGATTATCAATTAGAGACATCAAAAACTGGATATACAGGACCTGGATCTAATTCCTTAGCATCCTCATCTGAAATATCTGAAGAAACAGCTTCGTGGTGTAGAATTTGACTATGGCCAACCGGATCAAGGAGTTCTAAAGTTACTGTTAGAAGTCCATCCTTAACCATATCAATCTTTGAAAGAAGATCGTCACATTTTTTCAAAATTTCTTCATCATCTTCATTATTTGCCTGTCGTCTTATCGTGCCTATTGCACTCGAGAATCTATCTAAAACACCCTCTACATTAGATATGTATCCTGTAGAACTAGAACCAGGAGTTACCTCCAGACCAAGCTCTGCAACCCGGACAGTACAAGAGGATGATCTGACTACTCTAGAGCTAATGTGCTCCTCAGAATTAAGAACTAATTTCCAAGATCCGGGCTTCTTTCCCTCGGCTGGGATGAAGTCAGTAACCCTCCATCCACAACTATGACAAGACATAGTAATTTGTGTATGCTCTCCAAAATACGGTATTTCTGAGGTATGTGCCAACATCTTAAGGCTATTCTCTACACCACAAATCGGGCATGATTGCTCTATCTGACTTTCCATAATACCCTCAATTGCTAATTCCACTTGTGAAGCTCGATGGAAGAAGAAGTAGACGCCTATCTCCCAGTCTGACAACCTCGCCAGCTACATCGTCTTCAACAAATCTCTGAATTTTATTAACAGCTACGTTGAGCTCTAGGTCATTATTTATGATCTCGCCCATCTTGACGATCACCAAATCCCCATCAGAAACCCAATTCATCAACTCCGAGACACCAGTTAGGTCATCAAGTTCACACCTTCTGATAACCATATCGCCAGCAACTCTTGGGACGGGTGCATCGGGGTAGGAAGTTCCAAGATCATGATAATCTTGACCTGGTGCCATAATATCCATATTTGGCTCAGATCCCTTCACCTCAATCCACTTCGGCTCCTTACGACTCCCTCTCGCCACACCCCTGCAAAATACAGATGCTCCTTGATTTATCCGGTCCCAATCTCCGATTAGTACAGTATGTTAGGGGTTTTCTCAAAACTTGGTCCCGTCGGATTCATAAGGGGCTGTCCAGAGAAGAGGGTGTCGGCACTAACCGGCGGTGACAATATGGATCCAAACCTTGATGCAGTTAAAACAGGTACTAGTACCATTGGAATTACTTTTGATGGTGGCGTAGTAGTTGGTGCAGATCATAGGGCCACCATGGGGCACTTTATTGCAAACAAGAGTGTAAAGAAATTGTTTGATATTTCAGACTATGTCGCTCTAACTACTGCTGGCCTTGTGGGTCATGCGCAATCTCTCTCTAGAACACTATCCGCAGAATTGAAGCTGTATGAGCTTAAGCAGGGTAAACCTATGACTGTTAAAGGCGCGGCAACACTAACTGCGAATATTTTAGTCGGCAGGCCTCATTATGTCCAGTTACTCATCGTAGGTGTTGACAGTTCTGGTTCTAGTGTCTACAGCATAGACTCTGCAGGTGGATCCATTCCAGATGTCTATTGCGCTACTGGATCAGGTAGCCCTTACATGTATGGAGTTCTGGAAGATCAATTCAAACTCAATATGTCTGAGAAGGAAGCCCTCAGCGTCGCTGCAAAAGCACTATTAGCATCAGCACAGAGAGACGCCGCCAGTGGAAATGGCATGGATCTAGCTGTAATTACTCCCGAATCTGGCTTTAGACAATTGTCAGAAGATGAGGTTTCCAACCTTATCAAGACTCTTTGAAATTCACGCCTAGTGCACTTACCTGTTCTTAACAGGAAAGCTAGCGTGAGCAGGAAGTGAAATAATGAGGCTTACTTTCTCAGAAATTAAGAATAAAATTAAAAAAATTGTTCCCGAAGGAATAGATTATGAAGTTGATCTTGAAGCTGGATCAATTTCCATTATAACAAAGGAGCCAACATCATTTGGAGGAGCTGGAGGACAGAGCCTCACAGTTAAGATCGCTAAAGCGATTAGAAGAAGAGTCGTGATTAGGCCACATCCAGATTTACTTTCAAGTGAGAGTGAAGTAAATGATGCAGTATCCAGAATAATGCCAGAAGAAGCTCTAATCAGACGAATCTGGCTAGATCCAGCTTTATCTGAAGTCACAATTGAAGCTGATGATCCTAAGTCAGCGGTAGGTCAGAAAGGATCTAACATCCAACAGCTCAGAAACGAGATTGGTTGGCTAGTGAATGTTGTTAGAGCCCCCGCCAGAGAAAGTAGGACTCAGACGGATATTAGAAGATTCAGAAAGGAGCTAGCTGATGAAAGGAAAACACTACTCAGAAAATTCGGTACTAGGATATACAGACCTCAGAGGCCTGGTCCATCATGGCTCAGGGTAACCGCACTTGGCTCATACAGAGAGGTTGGAAGGGCAATGCATCTGGTTACTACTAATGAGTCTAAGGTTCTTGTTGACTGTGGTGCAAAACCTACCAATAATAGGAATGAGGTACAACCCTTTTTTGCTGCTCCCGAAATGCTCCCGTTGGACAATATTGACGCTGTAGTAATCACTCACGCTCATGTTGACCATATAGGAATGCTTCCTGTATTATTCAGATATGGATACAAGGGTCCGGTTTACTGCACCCAACCAACTAGAGACTTAATGACCCTATTACAGATGGATTATATCAAAGTGGCACAAGCAGAAGGAAATGAAGCCCCTTACTCAAAATCAGATATTCAGGAATGTATCAAACATGTGGTAGATGTAAATTGGGGGGAGAAGACAGACATAGCTCCAGATATTAAAATGACCATGGAAAACGCTGGACATATCCTCGGCTCTTCAAGCGTCTACATGCAAATTGGAGAGGGTAGAACTGAGCATAAACTACTATTCTCTGGAGACATAAAATATGAGAAATCTTGGTTGTTCGACGCGGCTACTGTTAGATTCAACAAGGTTGACACACTGGTAATAGAATCAACATATGGAGGCCCACAAAGTATCCAACCAACTAGGCAACAAGCTACTCAAGATCTACAAGATTTAATCATAGATACACTATCAAGAAAGGGAAAAATTTTCTGTCCCGTATTCGCTGTCGGCAGATCTCAAGAGGTAATGATGGCCATTGATGAGCTATTCAAATCTGAGAAAGTTACACCAGTTACTGTCTGGCTAGATGGAATGATTTCTGAGGCCACAGCAATCCACACAAGCCATCCAAATTATCTGAATAAGGAACTCAGAGGAAAGATGCTCAGGGGAGGGTCTGAGAATCCATTTAATTCTAAGTGGTTTAAACAAGTCGAGTCTAGGGAACAAAGGGAATCAATACTTCTGGACCCAACACCATGCATTGTACTGGCAACAAGTGGAATGATGACGGGGGGACCTATTGTGGAATATTTCAAGTACTGGGCCCCAGAACCGGGAAATACACTTTGTTTTGTGGGGTATCAGGCATCAGGAACATTAGGAAGGAGGCTACAAGATGGTCACTCACAAGTTCCTTTGGTTGACAAAGGTCAGACGCTAATGATAGATGTTCGTTGCAATATGGTGATTATTGACGGGTTCAGTGGACACTCAGATAGGAATCAGCTAATGGACTATGTCAAAGCACTAAACCCTACTCCTAGGAAGATAATATGTCACCATGGCGACCCACAAACCTGCAATGCATTCAGAAAGGGACTAAGAGAGAAATTCAAAGTACAGACCTATGCGCCCGATAATCTAGAAACACTCCGGCTAGTGTGATTACAGAACTGGTGTATCAAAACCAAAATCTCCTGCTTGAAGATTCTTCTCAACATCATTTTTTTCATCTTCCTCCCATTTCTCGGAGATATTTTTTGGATCATTACCTCCCTCGCTTGATGATAGTGCCAAGGTAACTGAAAATGGTATTAATAGCAGGAAAATCCAAGATTGATAGCCTACCTCTCCAGATGAGATTATAGAAATCAAAGATAGTAAGATTAAGACAAGGGAAATTATCCAACCAATCGCTCGAATAACACCACTCACAGTACCCTGTCCGGGTTGGGATTAATCAGTCAACCTCTTGTACCTCGGATTTTATGCTATTTCATGGGAGGTAATTGGGTATTGCTGAGATGCCAATGTGGAAGGAATTTTGGATCCAGAGCTAACTCAAATGCTAATTGCCCGAGATGCAATAAAAAAACATCCTTATCCACTATCAAATCCTTCTCCTCTCCTTCAGAATTGAGAGATGCGGTATCCAAAGCTAACGTTCCTGATGAGATTATCAACGAGCTGTCTTCCAGATTAGCTTCTTATGAAAAATCTGAGCGTTCCAGTGAGAGTTTTACCAGTAATGATATCAATAAAATTTTGTCACATGCCAAACTCCCGGATGAATCGATAACTCTTACCTCCGTAAATGAATCAATGATCAAACTGAACCTCAAAAAAATGAGTGCAGAGAGGTTGATAGAACTTCTGGAAACATCTTCTATGGTTATTAGAAATTCAAATAGCTCTTGGTCAGTTCTCCAGTAACGTTCATTCAAGAGATGCCTTGCGAACCCATAGGGGCCCGTGGGTTAGTCTGGTCTATGCTAG
>MDTA01161465.1_pt1 | contig 30105 bp, 29 predicted proteins | sample 811151 | NCBI WGS metagenome assembly MDTA01 (sample SAMN05326648, study PRJNA326480) | marine metagenome | isolation source: seawater | place: Indian Ocean: South | collected 2010 | reverse complement strand
TAGCCCAGGTGGTGGAATTGGTAGACACAAGGGACTTAAAATCCCTCGATAGCGATATCGTGCCGGTTCAAGTCCGGCCCTGGGTACCAAATTTAAATTGAGATTTTAAATGTCTGAAAACTTGATAATAAAGGATTTACCAAAAATTTTTTTTGAAAATAAATTTAAAATCTTTGGAATAACATCTATATTTTTTTTAATTTCTTTAATTTATTCTTTTTCAGCATCTGAAATTTATGAAAGTGAAGCAGTTTTGGTTTTGAATGACTCATCTAACCAAATGCCTGATTTGGGAGGAATATCTGCTATTGCTGGAATAAATTTATCTGCTCTAGGAGGCGAAAGCTCCATTGATGATGGGATACAAGTCATGAGATCTTATGACCTATTTAAAAGGTTCATCAATAGAGGAGATTTCTTCCTACAATTTGCTGCAGCAAAAAACTGGGATAGAGATTCTAATAATTTAATTTTTGATAAAAACATATTTGATGTGAAATCTAATAAATGGGTTAGTAAGCAAAAATTTTCTGTAAATGGGAGACCTTCAATTCAGGAAATTTACAAAAATTTTCATAGAGAAAACTTAATAATAATCAAAGATCAGCTTTCGGGGCATATTATTCTCAAAATGAATCACATATCGCCTGAGGTTGCAAAAGAATCTCTCATGGCAATCATTAAAGAAGTAAATGATTACCAAAGAGAGAGAGATATTTCCACAGCAACGCGATCTATATCATTTCTTGAAAAAAAACTAAACGAAAATATCTTTGCTGAGGTAAGAATGGGCTTGAGTAGCCTGATTCAAGAGCAAGTAAAAAAAGTTATGATCGCTGAAGCAAATGAGGAATACTTATTCGAGATTTTATCTTCGCCTTATGCATCTGAGACTAGAGTTTATCCAAGAAGGTCGGTAATTATTTTAAGCTCATCTCTTTTAGGATTATTATTTTCTTTTTTGTATTTTATCTTCACTAATAAGAGATTTTAAATATATGAAAAAAAAATACCTTATTTTTGGAGGCTCAGGTTTTATTGGAAGTGAGATCGTAAAACTTGCAAAAACTCAAAACGAAATAACTGTTTTGTCTCAAGGCAAGCATCAAAACTTTAAAAAATTCGACCAAGAAGGTTTAGAGTTTTATAAATTAAAATACACGAAGAAAGAGATATCTAAAATTTTTTTTAAAAAAAATTTTGATTCGGTATTCATTCTTAATGGTAATCCTTATCCCGCTTTTTCAGAAAAAAGATTAAAATTAGACATTAAATTTACTATAGATCCTTTAATTAATATTTTGAATCTTTTAAAAGATATTAATTTTAAGGGATCTATTTGGTATTCTTCTTCTGTAGCCGTATATGGCGAATCAAAAAAAAATAAACTTTCTGAAGGGGATTTACCCAGACCAATAAGTCCTTATGGGATTGCAAAACTTGCAGCAGAAAATTACTGTAAATTTTTTACTAAAAAGTATGGTCTTAATATTGGAATTTTGAGGCTTTTTTCAACTTTTGGTCCAAATTTAAAAAGACAAGTAATTTTTGACCTTTTTCAAAAAATGAAAAAAAATCCTAAGTCACTCTCTCTGCTATCAAAAAAGGGTGACGCAAGAGATTTTTCTTATGTTACAGACGTAGCAAAGGCTATTTTATATCTTGACACCAAACACTCTCCAAACGGTGATGTAATAAATATTGGCTCTGGAAAAGCAATCAAAATAATTGATGTTGCAAAAATAATAGCTTCCGAAATTTCTTACAGCGGAATAATTAATGAAGAAAGAACCTCAAGAAGATTTATTGACGGTGCATCATGGTGTGCCGATGTAAAACTTCTTAAAAAGTTTGGATTCAAGCATTCTTATTCTTTTGAGGAAGGAATTAAAAATACTATTGAAAAATGGTAAAAAAACTAAATCTCTTTAACTTTTTTATTTTTTTTACTTTTTTTATTATTTTATTAAATATTTTTAATTACCAATCGAATCTAATTTCAAGTAATTATTTTGTCGAACCTGCAGAAAATGAATCTCTAGTTTTTATTAATTCTGATTCTTTCAAATTTAGATCATCTAATATTGATGAATACATACGCGAAGGATTGTTGCCAATTTATCCAGATTTTTACTATAGAGTAGCTGAATTGTTTAAGGGAAACGATCTTTACAAATTAAGGCTAACCAATATTTTAGCTTTTTGGTTTCTCACATTTCTTACTTTCTTGATTTCTTTTAGAAAAACTGAAGATTTTGGGATTTCTCTTCTTTTGGCTTTATCAATTTATGGAACTACACAACATAGCCTTTACTTTTATATGGGAAGGCCAGATGGACTTTTCGTTGTTTTTGGATTTTTATCTACTTTACTCTTAATAAGTTTTACAAATAAAAAAGAAGAAACTCTAAACACATCTAACGTAATTATAATTTTAGTTTCTGCATTATTAACTTCTGCTTCTATATTGATTAAGCAATCAGCTCTGATTTTTCTTGTGACTAATATTCTTTATCTCAGCTATAAATATTTTCATGACAGGAATTTTGTGAACTTAAATAATTTTTTTTCCTATTCAGTTTTTTCATTTTCTTTTACTGCAATCTATTTTTATTTTAATCCAGTTGCTTTTGAATTCTTTCTAAACGGATTAAATCTTTATGGCTCAAAATTTTCATTGAGTCATGTTTTCTTGCAAACAAAAGATCTTTTTTATTTTTATTGGTGGCAAATCTTATTGGTTTTTTTAATTTTTTTAAAATTATTTAATGATAAAGATCATAAATCCTTAATTTTTTGGAGTCTTTTATGGACCCTCATAATGGGTTTTACTGTAAAAATGTTTTCCAATTCAGCAGCACATTACAATAATTACATTTTTGTAAATGTTTTTTTTGTAGCTATGATTATTATTTTCTTTAAGAAAATTAAACGTAATGAACTTTTCAAAGTAATTACTTTACTTGGTGTTATAGGGTTTCATTTCAATTTTTCTATTATTGAACAAATTCCTTTTATAAAAATTTCAAATACACACGCAGAATATACAAAAAAAATTAATATGAATATTGATTTTAACTCAAGTGAAATTTTTAAGTATTTGAAAGATAATCCAGGTGAATATCTGACAGGGAGAAATGATAATTTTTTATACTTTTCTGAAAATAAAATATCTTATGAAGCATCTGTTTTAGACAATTTTTTTTTAGAAACAAATGAGACAAGATCTAGAAAGTTTAAAAACTCAATGAATGAAAAATTCAATGAGGTTCTTAAAAAAATTAACGAAAAACAATATGATGGAATAATTCTTGGCATAGGAAATAAAACTTTAAAAAATTTTCCGGATATCAATAGTTACTATAAATTGAGATTTTCTCAAGAAGTTTCTGCTGGAGACTGGCCTCATACTATTTTTTTATACACGCCTAAATAGAATCAATGTCTGTATCTTTTGTTATTCCAACTTTAAATGAGGAAGAAAATATAAAAAATGTATTTGATTTAATTTCGCAATCTATGAAAAGTCTTTCCTTGGAATGGGAAATAATTTTTGTAGATGATAAAAGCGTTGATAATACTTTAGTGGAGATACAAAAGCTCGAGACAAAAAAAGTAAGATTAATTATTTCTCAAAAAAGGGAAGGTCTTGGAAAGGCATTATCATTAGGTTGGAAAAATTCAAGTATGAATTATGTTCTCTTTCTAGATTGTGATTCAGGAATATCAAGAAAAGATCTTAAAAACCTTGTTTCTTCAAGAAAAGAAAAAACAATGATTGTAGGAAGTAGGTACTTAAAAAAATCAAAAATTAATGGAGCTCCCTTTACCAAAGTATTTTTAAGCAAAGTATTAAATTACTTTTCATCAAAAATTCTTTCACTTAACATAAGAGACTTGTCTCATAGTTTAAGAATATTTCCTAGTAAATTTTTTGAAATTAATGAGATCTATTCCCACCCTGGATTTTTTTGGCTCCAATGCAAAGTTTTTTCTAAAAATGGGTATAATTTTGAAGAAATTCCAATAACATTTAATGAAAGACAAAAAGGAGTAACAAAAAATAAAAGTTACAAAATGCTTATGTCTGTTTTAAGATTTTTTTACATTTTAATTTCAAAAGAGCAAAAAAATTAAAAAAAATATTTATATCATAGGCGGGGGACCTTTGGCTCTTGGGATAGCTGAAGAATTAATAGCAAATGGAATTTTTCCGGAAATAATTGAAGCCAGTAATGAACTTCTAGGTTTAGCTGGAACATTTAATTATAAGGATTTTAAGGTTGAAAAGTTTTATCATTTTTTTTACAAAAACGATCATTTAAATTCATTAAGATGGTTAAAGAAAAATTCTTGCGATAAAGTAGAAATTGAATGGAAAGATATCTCATCTGACACTATTGCATCAGGTAAAAATTACGATTTTGATTCAATTTTTTCAATTGTAAGTTTAAGCGGAAGAAACTTTTTAAAAGTTTTTTATATTTTAACAAAACTCCTTTTTTTTAAGCCTAGTGAAATTTTAGATCAAAAAAGCGCCATAGATTGGTCTAATCAAACTTTTGGAAAAAAGTTTTCTAAAGAGGTTTGGATCCCCTTGATAGAACAAAAATTTGGAAACAACGCAAAGGAAATTTCTGCTTATTGGTTAGCAACAAGAATTAAAAGGCACCTATCTACAAAAGGAAGGGGGATAGGAAAATCTAAATTTGGATACCTTATAGATACTTATAAACCTTATGTGGTTAATTTTGAAAAAAAATTACTATCTGGAGGAGGCAAAATTCACTACAAAAACCCAGTAATTAAATTTGAATCCGAAGGAAATAACATTACTAAAATTGTCACCTCTCAGAAAACTATTTTTTCTGAAAATAGTATTATCTTTTCTAGTCTTCCTCTTGCAAATCTTAGATCTCTTTTACCAAATAATTCTTTAGACTCTAATTGGAATAAATTTAAAAATATTAGTGTGGTTGTTTGTATTTTGTTTCTTGATAAAAAGATTTCAAAGAATTATTGGACTACGGTTTCAGATAAAGATTTCCCCTTTTCTGCTATCATTCAGCAAAATCGACTTTATTCAAAATCTCAAGATGAGATTGTTTATTTATCAAGATACTGCGAGGAAAATGATCAGGTTATGAACCTGTCTGATGAAGATATTTTTCAAAGTTGGAGTGAAAAGCTATTTTCAGTATACGGCCATCTAAATTTTAAGAATATAAAAGACTACAAAATTATTAGAGCCAAAAATGCAGCACCAGTTCCATATATTGGAATTATGAAAAATCTAAAAAAGCTGAATTTGAAATTTAATAATTTTTTGTTTTCGGGCTATGAAAATGTTCTGCCTGAAGATAGGGGTGTAGGAAATTCAATAAAGCTAGGAAGAGAATTAGCTAAATCTTACTTAAATGTTTCTAAAAAAAATTACTGAAGAGTTACTTTCAACTTCCTCAAAATTACAAGCAGTAAAATTTGTCTTTGTAGGAATTATGAATAACTTTGTATACTATTCAGTATTTCTTTTCTTTGTTTATAAACTTGGCTTTCATTTTACTTATTCAATGATTATTTCTTATGGAACATCAATAATTTTTGGTTATGTCTTGAACACTTTATTTACTTTTTCTCTTCCTAACTTAAGCTTTGCAACTTCTATAAAATATATCATTGTTTATAGTTGTTCTTTATTAATAAATTACATGGCATTATTCTTTTTAATTGAAATAAATAACCTAGAAATTTGGATCGCACAATTAGTTGGCACGATTTTAGTGGCTAGCTTTAATTTTTTAGGTCTTAAATTTATAGTGTATAAAAGATATGGAGATGTCATTTGAAGAAAAAAGCTCTCATAACTGGAATAACTGGACAAGATGGCTCTTACCTCGCTGAATTCCTTCTAAAAAAAGGATATGAGGTTCATGGCATTAAAAGAAGATCTTCATCTTTAAATACCGAAAGAATAGATCATATTTTTGAAGACCCTCATATCAAAAATCCAAGTTTATTTCTTCATTACGGCGATTTGACCGATTCTACAAACATTATTAGGCTTTTGAGTAAAATTCAGCCAGATGAAATTTACAACCTTGGAGCTCAATCTCATGTTGCTGTTTCTTTTGAAGTGCCAGAGTATACTGCAGACGTTGTTGCATTGGGATCATTAAGAATTCTTGAGGCGATAAGAATCTTAAATCTCAAAAAAAAATGCAAATATTATCAAGCCTCTAGCTCAGAGCTTTACGGAAAAGTAAAAGAAGTTCCTCAAAAGGAATCTACTCCCTTTTATCCTAGAAGTCCTTATGCTGTTTCAAAACTTTTTGCTTATTGGATAACCATAAACTATAGAGAGTCTTATGATATTTTTGCATGTAATGGAATTTTATTTAACCATGAGTCACCTAGGAGAGGAGAAACTTTTGTTTCCAGAAAAATAACAAGAGGATTGTCTCGTGTTTCTTTAGGACTTGATGATTGTCTTTATTTAGGGAATCTCGATGCAAAGAGAGATTGGGGTCATGCAAAAGATTATGTCGAAATGCAATGGTTAATGTTGCAACAAAAAACTCCAAAAGATTATGTAATTGCCTCAGGAAAACAATATTCAGTTAGAGATTTTGTAAAATGGACCTGTTCTGATTTAGGAATAGAAATTAAATTTGTTGGGAAGGGCTTGAAAGAGAAAGTTGTTGTTGAAGAAGTTAATTCGAAAAAACCATTATCTATCAAAAAAGGAGATGTAATAGCAAAAGTAGATAAAAGATATTTTAGACCAAGTGAAGTGGAGAGCTTGCTTGGCGATGCAAAAAAAGCTTCAAAAGATTTAGGCTGGAAACCAGCAATTTCCTCAAGAAATTTATGTAAAGAAATGGTTCAAGAAGATTTTAGTAAAGCATTAAAAGAAAAGAAGTTTAATAATTTATAAGTTAATGACTTCAAAAAAAAATAAAAGAATTCTTCTTTCAGGAGGCTCGGGCATGGTGGGCAGAAACATGAAAGAAAGTTTAATTGCTGAAAAATTTGATCTCATTTCTCCACCTAGAGAAGAAATGAATCTTATTGATTACGAATCAACATTAAATTTTATAAAGAAAGTAAAACCTTGGATGGTTATTCATGCGGCGGGAAAAGTTGGTGGAATCAATGCAAATATAGAAAGTCATTTTAACTTTTACTATGAAAATATTATTTTGGGAAATAACCTTCTTTTGGCGTCTAAAAACTTAAAAGTTCAAAAACTTATAAATTTAGGTAGTTCTTGTATGTATCCGGCTTACATAAAAAATCCTTTGAAAGAGGATTATCTTTTGTCAGGAAGCCTCGAACCAACCAATGAAGGTTATGCTTTAGCTAAACTCGCCGTTGCCAAATTTTCGCAATATATTTCAGAATCAGGTAAAAATTTCAATTACAAAACCATTATTCCCTGCAATCTATATGGAAAATTTGACAAATTTGATTTAGATAATTCGCACTTAATTCCTGCAGCAATCCTAAAAATACATAAAGCAAAAGAAAGAAACGATTCGGAAATTGAAATGTGGGGAGATGGCTCTGCCAAAAGAGAATTTATGTATGTTAAAGATCTTATTGATTTTATTTACTATGCAATAATTAATTTTGATAAATTACCGCAATTCATCAACGTAGGAACAAAGAAAGATTATTCTGTAGAGGAATACTATAAACTTATTTCAAAGATAATAGGCTTTAAAGGAAAGATAATCAAAAATACTAATAAGCCTACAGGAATGATGAGAAAAAAGGTAAGTACGACTTTGCAAAGAAAATTTGGATGGGAGAGTAAGATAAATCTTTCAACAGGATTAAAACTCACATATGAGTATTTCTTGGATAATAACTAACCCCAAATGAAAGACTATAAATTAGCTTCAGATACTTGGAATTCAAAAGAATATAAAGCAATCAACAGAGTTATTAAATCTAATTCTTTTTCAATGGGAAAGGAAGTAGCAACTTTTGAAAAAGAATTTTCTAATTTTTTTAATTCAAAATATTGCGTAATGGTTAACTCAGGTTCCTCTGCAAACCTTTTAATGATTGCATCTCTTTTTTTTACTCAAGATAAAGAAAAACTCTTAAAAAGGGGAGATGAGATAATTGTGCCCGCAGTCTCATGGTCTACTACTTATTTTCCAATTCAACAATATGGATTAAAAGCTGTATTTGTTGATATAGATCTAAATACATTAAATTTTAATTTAGAAGAATTGGAAAAGGCTATTACAAAGAAAACAAAAGCAATCTTTGCAGTAAATTTATTAGGAAATTCAAATAATTTTAATATTTTAAACAAAATAGCCAAAAACAGAGGAATTCTTTTATTAGAAGATAACTGTGAATCTATGGGTGCTAAATTCAACAACAAGTTTACAGGAACATTCGGTATTATGGGTTCTTTTAGTTCCTTTTATAGTCATCATATTGCTACCATGGAAGGGGGATATATCTTGACAGATGATAAGGAGCTTTATCATATTTTACTTTCATTAAGAGCTCATGGATGGACAAGAAATTTACCAAATATTAATAAAGTAACTGGCTTAAAAAGTAAAAGTAACTTTGATGAAAGTTTTAATTTTGTCTTACCTGGATACAATTTAAGACCGTTAGAAATGAGCGCTGCTATCGGTAAAGAACAACTAAAAAAATTACCTAATTTCATAAAACAAAGAAGAGAAAATGCAATTTACTTTAAAAGTCTTTTTAAAGATTTAAGTCAAATTACGACACAAAAAGAAATAGGGAAAAGTAGCTGGTTTGGTTTTTCAATAATTCTTAAAAAAAATACAACATCAAGAAAAGATTTGTTAGAAGTGTTAAGTAAGCACAAGATTGAAACCAGACCCATTGTTTCTGGAAATTTTTTAAAGTTCAAAAAAGTTTTAAGATATTTTGACTTTAGGGTTCAAGGAGATTTAAAAAATGCAAGAAACCTTGATAAATATGGCTTTTTTGTCGGTAATCATCATTTAAATATCCATAAACAATTAGAAAAATTAAAAAAAGTTATTTCTGAAAATTGCTAACAAAATGAATACTGGAGTCAAATTATCAATCATAACTCCTGTTAAAAATGACTTATCAAACCTTAGTTATACTCTTAAAAATTTAAAAAAAATCCCTCAAGATATTGTGGAACATATCATTATTGATGGAAACTCTTCTGATGGATCTCTTGCATTTATTAAAAAATTTGAAAAATTAAAAAACTACAAAGTTTTATCCCAACAGTCTGAGACAATTTATGGAGCTTTTAATGAAGCTTTAAAAATATCGCAAGGAATTTTTGTCATATTTCTTCACTGTGGAGATATTTTGCACCTTGAAGAGGTTTTAGACATTATTTCAAAAAATTCAGAAACTGATGTTTTAGCTTGCAGTTGTTCGCAAACTTTAAATACAGGAAAAAAGTTCATATATCTTAGATCAGAGAGGCAAAAACTATCAAAAAACTCTACAAGTATTTTACAATCTAGCTTGATTATAAAGCTTAAAAAATACAAGGAGGTGAATTTTTATGACGAAACTCTTTCGGTATCATCAGATGTAGACTGCATTATTAAAATCATTAAAACAGGGGCAAAAATTAAGTATTTTGATAATGTAATTTGCGACATGAAAGAGTATGGAATTTCAAATAAAAAATATTTTAATAAGATACTTGATCACTCAATTATAAAATTTAGACACATAGGATTCTTCGATGGAATTACATATGTACCAAAAAGAATTTTAAAGGATATTTTTATTATTCCTTTGTGGAAAATTTATAAGAATCTAACTAGTTTATGAAATAGTATGGTTACAAGCTTAAAAGATTTTAAGGTTTGCATAGTTGGACTTGGATATGTAGGGCTACCACTAGCAGTTTTAACTTCAAAAAAATATCCTGTGATTGGCTTTGATATTAGTGCCGAAAGAATTAAAGAGTTAAAAGAAAATATAGATCTTTCATCTGAACTTACTAAAAAAGAGATTGCCTCTTCTAAAATTTCTTTCACTTCAAATTTTGAAGAAATTGAAGACTGTAATTTATTCATAGTTACCGTACCAACTCCTATAAAGAAAAATAATAAACCTGATCTGAGTTCTCTTAAAAATGCTAGTAGATTGGTTGGCAAGAAAATTTCTAATGGAGATTTAGTCGTTTTTGAATCTACAGTTTACCCTGGTGTGACAGAAGAAATTTGTTTTCCTATAATACAACAAGAAAGCGGTCTAAAAATTAATGAAGGTTTTTTTGGAGGATATTCTCCTGAAAGAGTCAATCCTGGCCGAGAAGGAAAAAAATTAACAGAAATCGTAAAAGTAACTTCAGGTTCAAATAGAAAATCATCCGAATTAATTGATAAATTCTATAAATCTTTGATTCCTGCTGGTACTTTTAAAGCCTCATCAATACAGGTTGCAGAAGCATCTAAAGTGGTTGAAAACATTCAAAGAGATTTAAATATCTCCTTAATGAATGAATTATCTATAATTTTTGGTCATTTAGGCTTGAATACAAAGGATGTGATAGATGCATCTTCAACAAAATGGAATTTTAAGAAATATATGCCAGGTTTAGTAGGAGGTCATTGCATCAGCATAGATCCTTATTATCTAGCCTTCAAATCTTTAGAAAATGGTCACATACCCGACATCATTCTATCTGCAAGAAAGCTCAATGAAAAAATGTCTAGTTACATATCTAAAAGAATAATAAAAGGCATGAAAAAAAAGAAAATAAAATTAAAAAAAGCAAAAGTTTTAGTTCTTGGATATACGTTCAAGGAAGACTGCAAAGATACGAGAAACACAAAAGTAAAAGATCTTGCAGAGAATTTAAAAAAAAAGGTTTCTAGGTTAGATATCTTTGATCCATTGGTTTTAGAAGCAGACAAACAAAGATCGGAATTAGATTTTATCACTTCTCCTAAAAAAAATTTTTATGACTGTATTATTATTGCCGTTTCTCACAAAGTTTTTTTAAAAAAAGGGATTAATCAAATAAAAAACTATGGTAAAAAAAATGCTTATTTTTTTGATCTAAAATCTTCTTTTGACAAGAAAAAAGTAGATGATCAGCTTTGAAGAATTAGTTTAAATGTGTGGAATCTCAGGAATTTTAAGTCCAAATCAAAAAATTCCTTTATTTGATTTAAAGTTACTCTCAGATGAACTATCCCATAGAGGGCCAGATGATGAGGGTTATTCAATTTATGATTCAGGTAAATTAAAATCTTATAAAGGCATACATACTCCTGGTGAAATAAAACTTGATCACATAACTGATCATGTTGGACATAAGTTTAATTTAGGCATATCTCACAGAAGATTCTCAATAATTGAAACTTCTAGCTTAGGACATCAACCTTTAGTTTCTCAAGATGGATTATCTTTATCGTTTAATGGCGAAATTTATAATTATTTAGAGTTAAGGGATGAAATATCAAAAAAAACAGGATTAAAATTTAAAACAAAAAGCGATACTGAAGTAATACTAGAATCTTACAGACTATGGGGGCTTGATTGCTTCAAAAAATTCAATGGATTTTGGGCTATTGCAATAATTGAAAATGGAAAACTTATTTTATCTAGAGATAGGATTGGAAAGAAACCTCTTTACTACTCAGATGATAATAATATTTTGATTTTTTCGTCTGAAATAAGACCTATTTTAAAATTAAGAAAAAAATATGGTCTAAAAACAAATATATCTTCAATAGCAGCTTTCGATTATCTTCATTTAGATAGAAGAAATGCTTTCACTGACAGTATGTTTTCTGAAATAAAACAAATAGAACCATCTTCTTATATGATCTATGAATCTAATTGCGTAAAAGAAATAAAAAAACATCTTTTTTGGAAATTAAAACCAACATATTCTGAAAATGATATTACCTTGAAGGAATCTAAAAATAAATTCTTAGATATATTAAATGATTCTATAAAGATAAGGCTAAGATCAGATGTTCCAATAGATTTAAATCTAAGTGGAGGTCTAGATTCTTCTGCAATTGCTGCTTTAGCTTCGGAAAATCTCAGAGCTAAAGGGGACAATTTAAGTGTTCATAATTTCAAATTTAAAGAAGATTATTTGTTAGATGAGTCCAAGGAAGCAAAACTAGTCGCTGAATTTTGTAATGCAAAGTATTCAGAAATAATTTTAGACAAAAATGAGATTTTTAGTTCAATAGATGATTTTATTTATAAATCGGAAGAGCCAGTTCACTCTCTAGCTTCTATAGTGCAAAATTTTGCTTGGGGAGAAATTGCTAAAAAGGGATTCAAAGTAATTCTGCATGGCTCAGCAAACGACGAATTAATGCTTGGATATGATTATTTAAAAAAAATTGAAATACTCAATCGATTAAAAAAGCTTAATTTAAATTTGTTAAGCAAAGATTTAATAAATGAGCCAGCATCTATAATCAAATTACTTAAATGGATTTTATTTGATAAACCTCCAAAAGATAGTTTCAATATGCTTTCTAATGACTTAATTTTCATTAACTCTGAAAGAAATTTCAATTATTTAGAAAATTTAAAGAAATTCAATAAGTCAACCAAAGAAAGAATGAGACAGGATTTAGTTTCGCTTAGGGTTCCTTATTGGTGTAATTTGATGGATAAAAATATGATGAGTATCCCAGTAGAAGTCAGAATGCCTTTCCTGGATTATAGATTGGTTGAATTTTTAACTTCAACTCCAACTAAATTTCTACTTTCAAATGGTTATACCAAATACTTGCTTAGATACTCTTTTAAAGGAAAATTGCCTAACTCAATATTATGGAATAAAAAAAAGGTAGGATTTTCCATACCAAAAAAAGCCTGGCATGAGAATTTAAAAAAACCTTTTTTTGAAATATTAGAAAATGAAGATCTTGAAGAGTTTTTTGATATAAATAAATTAAGAAAAAATGTAGAAAATCTTTCTGAAGATAGATTTTGGAGATTTTATAACTTTTCTAAATGGCTAACTATAATCAAGTAAATTTAACTCCAAAAGAGTTAATTTTAAATTGTTCACAAATAGGCCTTAAAATTTTGTCTCAAAATAAAAATATGCCCTCAGGCCATAATGGACCATATCTCGACCCCGAAACTCCAGTTAGAAATAATGCCCATTGGGCTATGCTGTTTATTAAGTCGTTTTCTTTAACAGAAGATGAAGAATACCTTCTAGCAGCTAAGAAATGTATTAATTTCTTAAAAGAAACAATCAATGACAACTATATGTTCGAATGTAGAACAAAAGAAGGTAAAGACTCTGTAAATGGGCTTATAGGTCAGGCTTGGGCAATTGAACCTTTTGGCTTTATACAAAAATATGAGGAAGATTTGCAAGCCTTAGAGTTAGGTATTAATTTAATAAAAAGTCATAAATATGATGAAACTAAGTCTCTTTGGTTAAAGAATAATTTAGAGGGTTATTCTGATAATTTAGATTTCACATTTAACCATCAACTTTGGTTTACAGCAGTCGCTTCAAAACTCGGAAAATATGATCAAAAGATCGATTCGATATGCAGAGATTTCTTAGAAAATATTGAAAAAAATATACAAATTCATAAATCAGGTAGAATAATTCAATCCGTAAGAATTAATTTTTTCGAATCAAGTTTTAAACCTTTTTTAAAAAAAGTAATAAGAAAAAAGCAATATAACTATAATTTGTATAAAGAAATTGGATATCATGCATTCAATACATATGCTTTTGGGCTTTTATATAACTCTTTCCCAAACCATTTCTTTTGGGATACAAACTCTTTCAAAAAAATCATAAAATTTCTTAATTCTGCAGATTATCTTGAAAAAATATATGAATCAAAATATGGATTTCCTTATAATCCTCCTGGCATAGAAGTTTTGGCAACATCAATCATATTTCAAGATAAGTACAACTTTAATTCAGAAATAATAAAACATTTATGGGATCATCAAATGAAAATGTCCATTAATAAAGAAAATGGTTTGTTTGTAGAAGGATCTTTTGATAAAAATACTCATATGGCAAGAGCTTATGAAGCAGTTCTTTGTCTTTAAAAAATGATAAATAGTTCAAAGGCATATAATTTTTTACTAATGACTTTTATTTTATGTCTTGGCGTTATTCCAAGCCCATATAGGATAAATATTATTGGTCTAGATATGAATATGGACAGGCTTATTATAATGGTTTCGTTAGCTGTAGCCTTTTTGATCTTTATTCAAGGGAAAAATCGTATCAAAAATATTCAATTGATCCTTTTTGCATATTTAGTAATAGTTCTTTTAAATAACTTTATAATTGGAAACATTCAATTGATGTCCATTTATGTGGCTCTTTTACTATTTTTTTTATCCAGTGACCTTCTCAAAGAAGATAGTTATTCAAAAGCATTAGCTTTGTCTTTTATTGGTCTGACTGTTTGGACACTTTACTCAGTAGTCTTTTTCTTTTCTACTGGATCAGCTTTAGTAGAAGTTCCTTTTGCTAGTTTTTTACCTGATTTTATGGAGACTAAACTTGAGCATGCCGAAAAAATATCAGCTTCTTACTCAATTTTTCCAAGAATATCTTTTCCTTATGCCTCTCCACCCCAACTCTCAGCGGTTGCTGGTGTATTTTTTTTATTTTTCTTTTATCAGTTTCAAATGAGAAGTACTGAATATAAATCTTTATCAATTACTTATTCTCTGATGGGGATGATTGCATCTATAGGAATTGTTATTGCAACAATATCAAGGACAGGCTTAGCAGTTATTGCTGCCGGACTTTTCTTTTATTATCTTTTTTCATTAAACCTAAGATTAAAGGTCAGCAGTTTATTAACAACATCTTTCTATGCTTTAATCTTATTCGGATTAGGCTTTTTAACTCTAAATTTCTTTTCTGATAACTTAATTGCAAATGCTATTACCTCAAGATTTACTTCTAGTGATGACTTTTCTGCTCTTAATCCATATAGCCATTTGAATATAAGGCTCATGGGAATTGAATATTTCTTAAATATGAGTTTCTTTGAGAAACTTTTTGGTATCGGATACCTTAACTTTGAAGTTTTACATTTTCATTCTTCATTATTAACGGCTCTGATAGAATTGGGGATCCTAGGTTTTGCTCTTATGCTTTTAACATTATGTTTTCCTTTAAAAAAAGGATTTAAATTGATAAGTAGTTCTGACAGAAAAGACATTGAGAAGGGTAAATTTGTTACTTCATTGATCATGGCATTAATAGTTGCTCATATAGCTTATGAGGTACCTTACATACAATTTTTATGGATCTTTTGGGGTTATGCTTTTTGCATCACATTAAGTGAAAAAAAAGAGTTTCCTCTTGACAAATATGCCTAAAGAAATCTCTTTGATTGTTCCTGTATTTAATGGAACAAAATATATTAAAAAATTTATAGATCCTCTAAATACCAATTTTTTTAAAGGACAAGTTATATTTGTTGATAACTGTTCAACAGATAATTCACATAAAATCATAGAAGATTATTGCAAAAAAAATATTAATTTTAAGTTAGTTAGTTATTCAAAAAAGAAAAGTTCTTACGCAGCAAGAAATTATGGTGTTAAATTTTCAAAAAACAATATTATTGCCTTTACTGATATAGATTGTATTCCAACGAAATCATATCTAAATTTTTTGTCAACTTTTAACGCAAATTTTGAGCTCATGACAGGGCCAATTAACATTTTTTACAAAAAGAAAAATATATATGAAATCTTTGATAAGAATACTTATCTTTTACAAGAATACTATGTAAAAAATAACTATGCAGCGACAGCTAATCTCGTTATTACAAAAGAAATCTTTAACATCGTTGGAGGTTTTCCAGAGTTTACGTCTGGTGGAGATAGTAAATTCTGTAAAAAGTGTGTTGATATGGGCTTTAAGATTAATTTTGAAAATGAATTAATAATTTCACACCCAGCTAGAGGAACCTTCTCTGATCATATCGCAAAGGCTAAAAGATTGGGAATAGGGCATGGAGAGGCTTTTAATGAATCATATAAAAATTTTTATGATCTATTTAAGTTTTTTGCTAAAAATTTATTTTCAATATTTATCCCTTTAAATAGCGTCAGAATTTTTTGCAGGATAAATCAAAAAGAAAAAATTAATTTTTTAAATAACTTATTACTAATTTTTTTAACTTTTTCAGTAAATCTTACTCAAAGAATATTTATAATTAGAACTTTTTTAAGAAGGTAGATAGTGAACTTTTTTTTTAAAATAAAACACTATGCCTTACCGTACCTAAAATTTTCAAGTACTTATAATTCTGTTCCTATATCCAAAGATGAATTACCAAATACAGATTATTGGGTTACTGGATATTCATCAAACATCATTTATAAAAAATGGAAAATTGAAAATGGAATACCTCTTGGACTCTACAATAATGCATGGGTAGGGAGTCTTCAAAAAAGAACCCATATTTCTGCTTTGTGCGAGTACTTTTTTGCCTTAAATGAATTAGGCGAAAATCATAAACAACCTTTGATTGTTGAATTCATTTTAGAAAATCTTTCAGAAGGAAATAATTTAAAGACTAATAAAGACTATTTATTCTGGAAAACGTATCTTTATGAAAAAAATCAAAATTATTTTGTTCATGGAATGGGTCAAGGTCAGTTGCTCTCATTATTGGTAAGAGCAAATCTTCAAGGATATAAGAAAGATTTATCTATAGAAATTGAAAAAGTTTTAGAGTCATTTAAATTAGATTTTAATCATGAAAATGGATTTGTATCTTCTGATAATTCGTTAGTCATTCAAGAATATCCTCATTTATATGATACTTATCCAGATGTTCTCAATGGGTGGATTTTAGGCTTGATTGGGCTTTATGATGCAATAAATGCTGGATTTGGTGATGATGAAATAGAAATAATTTTTAAAAAAAGCTTAAAAAATTTATCAGATAAATTGACTTTTTATGACTATGGATTTTGGTCATTGTATAACTTACCAAAATCTTATAAAAACATTGCAAGTATTCATTATCATGATCAACATATAGCTTTTTCAAGTGCTTTGGGCTTCCTTACCAATAATGCGATACTAATAAATTTTTCTCAAAAAATGGCAAAATATAAAAAAAACTTTTTTTATCGATTTCTTTCTTTTTTTACAAAAATATTTGCAAATATGATCAAGTTCAAAAGAATCTATAAATTCAAATGATTAACTCTGGATTTAAAGTTATTTATTATCATACGGTAGGTAAAAGATCTGATTGTCTTGATTTCTTTTTCCCAGAAGTTCCTTTGCATTCTTTCAAATACCAAATCAACAAACTTATCAAAAAAAAATATAAGTTTGTGAGTTTTGAAGAGCTTTACCAGGAATATCACAAAAAAAATAATGTTTCAAAACTTATTGTTTTAACTTTTGATGATGGATATTTCTCTAATTTTCAAAATGTTAAATACTTCTTGAACCAAAAAAAAAATACCAGCGACCTTTTTTTTAACTGGAACAACAATAACAAATAAACCGATGTGGAGAGATAAGCTATCTTTTGGCTTAAATCATATAAGGAAAAACAACCCCAAAGATTTATTTGTTTTCCAGCAAGAAATAAAAAAATCATTAGACTGGAAATATGATGAGTTTCTATCTAAAACAGATGATTTGCTAAATAGATTTAATATTCCTGACCCATCAAAGTTATTTAGAAAAGAAAGGCTTTATATGAACAAGGAAAACATCCATGAGTTAATAAAAGAAGGCCATTCATTAGGTTTGCATTCAATGCACCATCCTTACTTTAAAAATACAAATGATGCTGAGGCTGTTACAGATATTATTCAAAATAATGACCTTATTAAAAAACTTTTTAATTATGAACCAATTTCTTTTTCTTTCCCGTTTGGCGTGAGATTTCCAAAAAAACTTTTTTATGAAAAGGTGATTGAGAAAACAAACTTAAAATTTTTTTGCGGAATAAATGCCAATTGTTTCAGTAATACATTGAAATCTGATTTAAAATATACTGAAAGATTGGGAATGGAAGACCCTAGAAGCTTTTCTCTCAATTGGCATATTAGACCTATTGTTAGAAGTCTAAAAAATGAAACAAAAATCCTCTGCAGTAATTCTCACAAAAAATAGACCTTATCATTGGTATTTTATTTCGGAACTCTCAGAAATACTCGACATAAAATTTATAATTATTGAGAAAAATAAGAGAAGTTCTTTTTTTAAAAAATTAAAAAAACATGGTTTTGGATGGACTTTTCTAAAACTCTTATCAAAAATTTCAAACAATTTTTCAAAAAAAATAGACTTAGAATTTTCAAAAAAATTTAAAGGTTTTGATGAAAATAAAATAAAAAAAAAGTATGAAGAAATTACTATCACTACGGATGATATAAATTCAAACAATATAAAAAATAAATTAAATTCAACAGAGCCTAAATATTTATGTTCGTTAGGAGGAGGAATTATAGATAATTCTGGAATCTCGTCCTCATCTTTGGCATTGAATTACCATAGTGGAATATCTCCATTTTATAATGGAGCAGATTCACCCGACAAAGTAATTGAATCAAGAAACTTAAATTTTTTTGGAGGTACTTTAATGGTCATGACTGAAGAAATAGATGGTGGGCCAATCTTAGCTCATTTTCTTCCGGAGATAGATGAAAAAGATAACTTCGAAAGTCTTTACATTAAAAACATTCTGGGAGGTATATTCCTTTTTAGAGATTTTATTTTATTTAATGAGAAGGAAAATACTAATTTGAGACCTTTGCAAAAACAAAAAAAATCTCTTCATTATTATCTTGGCTACGATAAAACAATATTTACTGATTTAGTAATGAATTATTTTTTTAAAAAAAAATTAGTGAAGAAATTTATTCGAAATGAAAAGTATCTTAAATACTATGAAAAAAAACTAGATTTTAATGAGCTCCTGAAAATTCTAAATGTTATCTCCTAACTGATGAAAATTTGCCACATTGCAATAAAACATAGTATTTATTCAGATTCTAGGATAGTTGAAAGGATGGCTAAATCCTCATTATTAAAAAATAGAGTAACAATTATTACTGCTGGAGAAAAATCGTCCAATGAGGATGGGTTAGAAGTGATGAATATTGGCGCCAAAAAAAATAACTCTCTTTTAAATTTCTACAAGGTTTTTGTAAATTCTTTAAAAATAAATGCAGATATTTATCACCTTCATGAAGTTCCTCTCATATTAATTGGTATTTTATTAAAGATTTTTGGAAAAAAAATTATTATGGATTTTCACGAAGATTTTGAAGCGGAGTTATTTGATAAGAGTTATTTAACTAAAACCAAAGCACAAATTATCAAATTCTTATATAAACCCTTAAAAATAGTTTCTTTGATAATGTTCGATAGAATAATTCTTGCTGAGGAAAGTTACAAAAAAAAGTTTGTTAATTTGTTCAATAAAATTGAAGTCATTAAAAACTTTCCTGTTTCCTCTAAATTTAAGTTTAAGAATAAAACAGAAAAAAAACAGAATTTAGTGGTTTATGTAGGAGTAATTTCAGCTGATAGGGGTATTAAGGAGCTTATAAATGCTGTAATTAAATTCAACGATAATACAGAAAATTGCCTCCACTTAGATTTAATTGGCCCCATAAATGATAAAGATTTAAAAAATTATATTCTTTCTAAAGTTGATTCATCAAATGGTGAAATCTCTTGGCTAGGTAAAAAAAAATATTCAGAGATTCTTTTCAATTTAACAAATTATGACGTTGGTTTTTCTGCTCTTCATGACAAAGAAAACTATAGATACAGCTTGCCTACAAAAATTTTAGAATATGGCTCTGCAGGTTTATATTCTATAGCTAGCGACCTTCCTATAACTCATGAATATATCCGTGAAGGGTTTAATGGATCAATCGTTAAGCCCAATGATAGCAATTCAATCTATGAGTGCTTTCTAGAGATAATTCCAAAGATAAAAGATAAAGATCGAGAAAAAATTAGAAGATTTGTTTTTGAAAATTTTAGTTGGGACGAGGAATACAAGAAACTTGAAAATCTATATCTAAAAATTTAATTTTATGTGTGGAATTTTTGGATATGTTAAAAAAGGAGAAGACCAAGAATTTCTTCATAAGGCTAATGAAATTCAACGTCATAGAGGGCCAGATGGAGATGGAATTTTTACGGGTAAAGAAGGAAATTGGAATGTAGGATTTGCACATCAAAGATTGTCAATAATAGATTTATCTTCCTATTCCGATCAACCTATATCCTCTCTAGCTACAAAAAATACTCTTTCATTTAATGGAGAAATTTACAATTATAAAGAATTGATTTCAGAAGAAAATTTATCTTCAGATTTAGGAGATACTAGGGTTCTTTTAGAGATGTTAGATAAATATGGTCCTAAATCTTCAGAAAAGTTAAATGGAATGTGGGCATTTAGTTATCTTGATATCACAAAAAACTCTTTGATTCTTTCTAGAGATAGATTTGGAGAAAAGCCTCTGTATTACTATTTAGAAAAAGAATGCCTCTATTTTTCTTCTGAATTGAAAACCCTTCTTAAAATTTTGCCACACAAGTTTGACCTTGATTACGAAGTTATTGGTCAGTTTTTATTTCAAGGCTTAACAAACTATTCTTCAAATTCAATTTTAAAAAATATAAAACAAGTTAAACCTGGACACAATTATATTTTCAAACTGAATAAATCTTATATTGAGGTTGATAAAGTTAGATTTTGGAATCCTAATTCACATCAAATTGATAATATTTCATTTCAAGATGCTTCTCAGGAAGTAAACAGAATTCTTAAAAATTCAATTGAAATGAGATTAAGAAGCGATGTTCCTGTAGGAGTTCTTCTTTCAGGGGGGATAGATTCTTCTTCAATTGCTGCTTTAGCAAGTTTAGAAAATACTCGCCCTGTACATACATTATCCGCCATTAGCGATATTCCAAATTACGACGAAAGTTTTTTTATTAATAAAGTAAACAAACATTTAAAAAGTAAAGATAATACTGTAGTTATTAGCCCAGATTCAAAAGAGGCATTTCGTCTGTTAGAAAAGTCAATTTACTATAATGACTTTCCCATAAATGATTTTTCAAATGTAATGCACTTTGAGCTAATGAAATATGCAAGAGAAATTGGCCTCAAAGTTGTCTTATCAGGACAAGGAGCAGATGAATCTTTCTGCGGATATAGAAAATATTTATTTTTTTATCTTCAAATGTTAATTAAAAATAATAATTTCTTTGGCGCTGCTAAGTTGATATTCAGTTTCTTGAATAATAAGTCAATAATTAATCAATTTAATTTTTCTGAGGCAAAAAGATATCTTCCGTTCTCAAGAAGAAAATCCATTTATGGCGAAGAACTTACCAACTTCTTACCTGTGAATCTTGGCCTTCAAAATCGTAAGAGTTTAAAAGATAGACAGAAGCTGGATTTATTTAAAACAAGCGTTCCTGCACTTACTCATTATGAAGATAGAATGTCCATGTCACATGGAATCGAAATAAGACTTCCTTTTTTGGACCATAGACTAGTTGAGTTTGCATTACGAATTCCAGATTCATATAAAATCGATAGAGGCTGGACAAAGTTAGTTCTTAGGCAAGCTATGAAAGACTATCTTCCAAAAGAGATATCATGGAGGAAGGATAAGCAAGGTTTTCTTAACCCACAATCAATTTGGCTAAAAAAAGACTGGAAAAAAGAAATAGTAGATTTACTTTCAAGTGACTCTTTAATTTACACGAAAGGTTTAATAAACAAAAAAAATATTATTAAAAGGTATGAGGACTTTTGCAAGGGTAAAAATATTTGGCATAGGGAAATTCTATCTGTTCTCTCGATGGAAATTTGGCTAAGACAAAACAAAGATTTTTTGAAATGAAGTCCTCTAAAAAGATGCCATCAGTTCTAGGATCAGATTCCTTTTCAAGTTTAATAAATGTTGGCACTTCTTCAATAGTGGGCTTGATGATTGCCTACTTTTCCTTGAACACTCTAGGTGTTGAAGCTTTTGGATTATGGGCCTTAGTAGTTATTCTTTTTAATTTTTCTTTAATTGCAGAACAAACTATTGGTCTTCCTATAATTAAGATGGTAAAAATTGAAAATAGTGAAAAGAATTTTCATATTTTATCTTCTTCTTTATTACCAATATTTCTTTTTTCACTTTTAATTTTTCTTTCCTCTTTTATTGTAAATACATTTTTTTTGGATAAGTTAGAAGATATTATTTTAGGCACAAAAAATGGCTCTTTAATCTTACCTTTTTTGGCATTTGTTCTTCTTATTTCTCTCGTTAGCACCATACTTTCTTCTTTTTTAATCGGTTTTAAAAAACTTTATTTATCAAACTACATTAAGTCTTTTTCTAGATTAATCCAGCTTTTAGTTCTATTAACTCTATTTAAATTTAATTTTTCTTTTTGGTCATTGGTTCTCTCAATATCAAGTTATTATTTTCTGACATTCTTTTTGTTTTTAATTTCAACTTTAAGAAATTTTAAAATTCCAAACAATTTTGTAGATCAGAGTATATTCTATGAACTATGGACTCTTGGAACAAAACTCATAAGTGCAAGAATATTTGGCTTATTTGGAGATCCATTTATAAAGTTTTCATTAGGAGCTTTAGTTGGTCTGCAGTCAGTGGCATTCTTTGAAATTTGCCTAAAAATAACTGGCGCTTTTTCTCAAATTCCAATACTAATTTTTTCAGGGAAAATTCCTTTGTTTAAAGAATATTTGGAAAAGAAAAGTTCTTCTATCGAAGTTAAAAAGCTTTTTAAAAATCTTGATTTTTATACTTTAATTTATGCACTTTCTAGTATTCTAGTCTCTTTTCTATTTATTGAAATTGCTTTGGAGTTTATTTTCAAAGAGAAATTCAATGTCTTAATCGTAACTATATTTTTTACGCTCCTTTTAACACTTTTAATTGGTGTTTTCTTTACATCAAGACTATATTTTCTTATAACTCAAGGAGATGGAAATACTTCATTTTATGCATATTTTATTCAATCTTTTATTCTTTTAGTAAGCATAACTGCAATCTACATATTTATAGATGTTAAGACTATTTTTATAATGACGATTGCTTATTGTTTGTCGCACTTGTCATCATCTATACTTATCTTGATTAGATATCAAAATTCCCTAAAGACCCTTAAAGTTTCTTAGATAGAAAGATCTTTAGCTAATTAAATGAAAATTATTTATATTCATCAATATTTTCATACTCCTGAAATGGGAGGCAGTACGCGCTCTTTTGAAATCGCCAAAAGATTTGTTGAAAAAGGTCATGAAGTGAATTTGATAACAACTCTTCAAAATAAAAAAAATACGAATAACAAAAAAAAGTGGACAATGACAAATGAAAGTGGAATAAATGTTTACTGGTTCCCTGTAGAGTATTCAAATAAGTTAAATTTTTACTTAAGGGTTATAGCTTTTTTTAAATTTGCGTTTCATTCCTTTAAAAAAGGGCTTTCTCTCAAAGGAGATTTGATTTATGCAACTAGCACCCCATTAACAATTATCATCCCAAGTTTTTTACTGTCTATTTTGAAAAACAAACCTCTAATTTTAGAAATAAGAGATCTTTGGCCAACTCTTCCTATAGCTATCGGAGCCCTAAAAAATCCTTTAAATATTTTTTTAACAAAACTCTTAGAAAAATTTGCATATAAATTTTCAAAAAAAATAATAGCTCTATCTCCTGGAATAAAACAAGGCATTATTGATCAAGGAATTCCTGATGAAAAAGTACATGTAATTCCTAATAGTTGTGACATAGAAAATTTCACCATCAAAAATAATTCTATCGAAAATATTAATTTTAGAAAAAAATATGATATTCCTGAAAAAAATTTATTAATCACATATGCTGGAACTTTTGGGAAGATTAATAATATTTTCTATATGGTGGACCTTGCTGAGAAACTGAAAAATAACCCTTTTATATCTTTTTTAGCAGTTGGAGATGGAATGGATTTTAAAAAGGTAAAAAGATTAGTTGCAGAAAAAAAAATTCAAAAGAGCTTTAAAATCATAAAAACATTACCAAAAAAGAATATGCCCCAAGTGTTATCAGCCTCGGACATAAGTTTAAGTATATTTCTCCCTCTGAAAGAAATGGAATCCAATTCAGCAAATAAATTTTTTGATGGTTTAGCTTCAGGTAATATGATCCTTATAAATTATGGAGGTTGGCAAGAGGATATTCTTCTAAGAAATAATTCAGGAATGAGACTCCCTCAAAATATTGACGATGCAGCAAAAATAGTTTCTCAATTAGAAAAAAATAGAAGCAAAGTAGTTGAATTTGGAACAAATGCTAAAAGACTAGCTTTTAAAGAATTTGATAGAAGTAAACTTACTGATAAATTAGAAAAAATAATTTTAGACGTAGCTAAGAATGACTAAAGAAATCGAAAATCTTGTAAAAAAAGTAATTTCTTTTTCTAAACAAGTTTATAAAGAAAATCCAATACCTTTGCACAGACCAATCTTTGAAGGAAATGAAAAAAATTTTCTGTCTGAATGTATTGATACAAATTTTGTTTCTTCGGTAGGAAAAAGAGTAGATGAATTTGAAGAAAAAATTGCATCTTTTACAGGCTCAAAATATGCAGTTGCTACTGTAAATGGTACATCTGCTTTACACATAGCTCTTAAACTTCTTGGCGTCAAAGAAAAAACAGAAGTTATTACCCAATCTCTTACTTTTGTAGCTACATGTAATTCAATAAGTTATTTAAATGCTATTCCAATATTTGTAGATGTTGATAGAGATACTATGGGCATGAGCCCAAGTGCTTTAGAACTTTTTTTGAAAGAAAACACAATATTCAGAAAAGGAGTTCTTTTTAATAAAAAATCAGATAGAAAAATTTCAGCTTGTTTACCAATGCACACATATGGATATCCTTGCAGAATCAGAGAGATAAAAAAGATATGCAAAGACTGGAATATTCCTTTATTAGAAGATTGTGCAGAGTCTTTAGGAAGTTTTATTGACAAAAAACACTCTGGCAACTTTGGCGTTGCAGGAGCCCTAAGTTTTAATGGAAATAAATTAATTACAACGGGAGGAGGGGGGATGATAATTACTAATAATAAGAAATTGGCTAGTGCCGCAAAACATATGACTACCACTGCTAAAGTTCCTCATCCTTATAATTATATTCACAATGAAATTGGATATAACTACAGACTTCCTAACTTAAATGCTGCTTTGGGATGTGCTCAAATAGAAAAAATTGAGTTTTTTTTGAGACAAAAAAGGATTTTAAATGATAAATGGAAGAAAGCTCTGAATGAGTTTAATTTAAATTTTCTTGAAGAGCTTGAAAACTCCACAAGTAATAATTGGCTGAATACGATTGTATTAACTTCAAGAAAAGATAGAGATAAATTCTTGAAGTTAACAAACAAAAAAGGCGTTATGACTCGTCCAACTTGGGAGTTAATGTCAGATTTACCAATGTATAAAAACTGTCCAAGAGATAATTTATCTAATTCAAAGTTTTTGAGAGACAGGGTAGTTAATCTACCCTCAAGCGTTCCTCACAAAATGCTTAGTTCAACATCTATTCGATCATGAAGTTAAATTTAATTGGAAGAAAAAAACTTTTTTTTGAAAAAGAAGTTTCAGCGCTTGATAAAGAGCTTTATGAAATTATAAAGGAAAGTTCTTTTTTAATAGTTGGAGGAGCAGGATCTATTGGTCAATCAGTTGTGAAAGAAATCTTTAAAAGATCGCCTAAGATTCTTCACGTAGTTGATATAAGTGAAAATAACTTAGTTGAGCTCGTCAGAGACTTAAGAAGTAGCATAGGTTACATTCCCGGAGAGTTTAAAACCTATGTGCTCGATGTTGGCTCTGAAGAGTTTCAAATGTTTCTTTCAATTCATAATTACGACTATGTCTTTAATTTATCTGCTTTAAAGCACGTTAGAAGTGAGAAGGACCCCTTTACACTCTTAAGAATGATTAGAGTCAACATTTTAAATTCAATTAACTTGATGGATTTACTTCAAGACAGAGTAAAGAAATTTTTTAGTGTATCTACTGATAAGGCTTCAAATCCAGTGAATATGATGGGCGCCTCAAAAAAGATTATGGAGTTATTTATGATGGATAAAAGTAAAGAATGTCCTCTTTCTAGCGCGCGATTTGCTAATGTTGCATTTTCTGATGGTTCTTTGCTTCATGGTTTCACTCAACGATTGAGCAAAAACCAACCTATTTCTGCACCAAATGACGTAAAAAGATTTTTTATAAATAGTCAGGAATCTGGAGAATTATGTCTCCTTTCGTCTATTTTTGGTAAAAATAGAGAAATTTTTTTTCCTAAAATGAATCTGGAAAATCATGCAATGAAATTTACTGAAATTGCTATTAATTTTTTAGAGGAGAAGGGGTATGAACCTTTTTTATGTGAAACTGAAGAGGAAGCACGAAAACGATGTAAAGAATTGATAAAAAAATCTAAGTGGCCTTGCTATTTTTTTTCAAGTGACACTACGGGAGAGAAACCATACGAAGAGTTTTATTCTGATAAAGAAGAACTTGATTTAAAAAGATTTTCCAATATAGGTATTGTTTTAAATAAATATGAGAAGAATCCTAATTTGAAGGTTTTCTTAAATGAATTCAACTTAATGGCAAATTCAAACAAAATTACCAAACAAGATTTAGTTGATTTATTCAAGATAGTTCTACCAGGCTTTAATCATGAAGAAAAAAATAAAAATTTAGATGACAAAATGTGACTAGAAGGTTATTTGATATTTTTTTTTCTGGCATAGCTCTATTAATATTGAGTCCAATATTTTTAGTTCTGATAATAGTCCTTAAATTTACTGGAGAGGGAAAAATATTTTTTTTACAAGAAAGAGTTGGAAAGAGTGGTAACTATTTTAAGTTATTTAAATTTGTAACTATGATTGAGAATAGCTCAAATGTGGGAACTGGAACCATAACTATAGAAAATGATCCTAGAATTTTGCCTTTAGGGCACATTTTAAGAAAAACAAAATTAAATGAATTGCCACAATTACTAAATGTTTTGCTTGGAGATATGAGCGTCATTGGACCAAGACCTCAAACAAAAAGATGTTTTAATGCATTTCCCGAAGTTTCCAAAGAAGCTATAAAAAAAGTAAAACCAGGACTTTCTGGAATCGGATCAATTTTCTTTAGGAATGAAGAATCTATGTATCCAGAAAATTGTGATTATGATAATTTTTATAATCAAAAAATAATGGTTTTTAAAGGAAGACTAGAAGAATGGTACGTTTCAAATAATAATCTTCTTAATTACTTTTTATTAATTTTTATGACCTTAAAGGTGCTTCTATTTCCTAAAATAAAGTTTATTTGGACAATCTATAAGGATCTACCTTTGCCACCTAAAGAGCTGGAGAAGTGGCTTGAATAATAAAGATTATTACTATCAGTTAGCAGTTCTTCATAAAGAAAATTTAGAGCAAAGTTTTTTAAGCAGCTTGGGAATTAGTTTTTTAAGACTTCTCTATAAAGAGATTGATAGAGACAAAGACAGTGTTATCATTTCTGTTAAAGAAGATAATCGTGTTATTGCATTTGTTTCTGGAACAATAAAATTCAATAAAATCTACAAAAGACTTTTGCTTAAATTGCCCTGGGTAATCTTCGCTATTTTTCCAAAAATTTTCAGCTTTAAGGTTCTTTATAAAATTTTTGAAATTTTAAAAACACAATTGTCAAAAAAAAATATAAAGAAGCTTCCTGACTCTGAGCTTTTATCTATTGCAGTTCACAAAAACTTTAGAAGAGAAGGACATGCAAATTATTTATTTCTTCAATTGGTTAAGTTTTTTAAGTCAAAAAAAATAGATATTTTTCATATAAAAGTTGGTGAAGATTTAGAAACCGCTCATTCATTTTATAAAAAACTTGGCGCAATACCTCAATCTAATATTCAGATACATAAATCTGAAAACTCTATTGTGTATATAAAAAATGTTCCTTAAAAGATTTCTAAAAAGTATATTTTCTTCAAATATATCTTTTACAACCCCAATTTTTGTAGATAACAAAGAAAATATGGAGTTAATGGTTTCTGAACTAGAATCAGAAAATATTTTAGCAATTGATACTGAATTTGACTGGAGAACAACTTATCATCCTAAAATAAGCTTGATCCAAATTGCTTCAAAAAATTCAATTTATATTATTGATTGTTTAAATATTAACCTTAAATATTTAACGCAAAAACTTTTTAGTGATCCAACAAAATTATTGATCTTTCACAGCGTGAGAAGCGATGCCACTGTTTTATCTTCAGCCCTCAATGTCTATGTAAAAAATGTTTATGATATTCAGATAGCAGAAAAGCAAATTTCAAAAAAAGATATTCAGGCATATGGAGAAATTGTAAAAAAATATTGCCATATAAAAATAGATAAAGAAGAAACTCAATCAAATTGGCTAAGAAGACCTTTATCTGAAAACCAAATTAATTATGCTGCAAATGATGTTCGATATTTAATTCCTATTTATTTTATACAAAAAAAAATCTTGAATAAAAAAATGAATCAATATTCTGAAGTTCTTAAAGAATCTGAAATCCAAGCGGAAAAGGGAAATGAAAAACTTTATAAGGCCCGATTAAAAAGAAAAAAAATGAGTTCTTTTGAAAAAAAATTATTTCTGTGGAGAGAAAAAATAGCAGAAGAGCAAAATACTCCTATTTCTTATGTATTCAAAGATGAGAAATTAAAAGATTTATCGCATTCTTTAAAATCAAGAAACTTAAAAATACTTACTAAAATTTTGGGTGATAACCATCTAGCCAAACGTCTTATTAAAGAAATAAAATGATATTTTTTTGGTTTTTATATTCATTTATATCCTTTGCAATAAGCTATTTAATTAGTTTATTTTTTAAAAGTAAATTTTCAAAAATTTTCGTATTTTCTTTAGTATTCAGTCTTAGTTTCTCTGTCTGGTTTATCAAGCCTGGATCGGGAGAAATTGCTCCTGTAATATCAATTTTTCTTATGGAACTATTTATAGTTGAAGAACATGGATTTTTAAGGTTGTTTAGACCAATAATTACAATCTTTGTTCTTTGTATAACTTTTATAATTTTTTACAGTTTTTTATTTAGAAAGAAATAGTCTTTGCTTCTTTAGTCTTTAAGTCTACAACTCCAATTTTATTCTTTCCTTTCATAAATCCTGCACATTCTCCTGGATTAAAAATCAAAGTTTCCTTTATCACCTCATGTCTAAATCTATGAGTATGTCCATGAAAAATAAAATCGCTTGAAGTAATCATTTTTTCCGTTATCAATTCTGGATGGTGGAGAACTATTATTTTTTTATTTTCTAGACTTAATGAGAAGGGCTCCTCCACAATTCTACAATCAAATGATTTTGAGGCTATGAGAAGATCATTTTTTTCCTCAATATCGTTATTGCCAATTACAGCAATTAAAGGACAATTTAATTTTTTAAAGCAAAGGAGAGATTTAGGTAAAGAAATGTCACCAGTATGAAAAACTAGATCTGTTCTATTATCATTGAAAATAGAACAGATCTCATCAATGTTTTTGATATTATTATGCGTATCTCCCGTTACGCCTAAAATCACAAACTATACTTTTTCTAAAATATGAATACCACAGGCGGTTCCAAGACCTATAACGTGAGTCATTCCAAGTCTTGCACCTTCAACTTGACGTTCTCCAGCTTCCCCCCTTAGATGTGTACAAACCTCATAGATATTTGCAATACCAGTTGCACCAAGAGGGTGACCTTTTGAAAGAAGTCCTCCTGAAACATTTACTGGAACTTTTCCTCCAAGCTCAACATGACCTTCGTCAATCATCCTTCCTGCTTCACCATCTTTACAAAGACCAAGATTTTCGTAATGCAGCATTTCTGCTGTCGCAAAACAATCATGTAATTCAACAAGATTTATGTCCTCCGGACCAACACCTGCCATTTCATAAGCTTGCTCAGCGGCCAACCTAGTACACGCATTCACATCAGGCATGACCAAATCTCTATCTGTATATGGATCACTTGCAAGTGCAGAAGCTTT
>MDTA01186857.1_pt1 | contig 30113 bp, 27 predicted proteins | sample 811151 | NCBI WGS metagenome assembly MDTA01 (sample SAMN05326648, study PRJNA326480) | marine metagenome | isolation source: seawater | place: Indian Ocean: South | collected 2010 | reverse complement strand
TGATAGGCTGGGTGTGTAAGCGTTGTGAGGCGTTGAGCTAACCAGTACTAATTGCTCGTGAGGCTTGATCATATAACTTGAGATTTTTAGAAGTTGTGGATAATGCCCTTGAAATAGAAGGATGTCAGACTTTATTCTTTGCGCTGATTTAAGAATTTGCTGAGTAAGTAACGTCAGAACCATAAGCTTACGCGCAGCAAAACGGTTTGCCTGATGACAATAGCGAGTAGGTACCACCTGATTCCATTCCGAACTCAGAAGTGAAACTGCTTAGCGCCGATGGTAGTGTGGGGGTTCCCATGCGAGAGTAGGACATTGTCAGGCATTGAGTAAAAGAAGCCTAGCGAGTGATTAGCGCTAGGCTTTTTTTTGCTATAAGATTCCACATCAAACCGGTAATTTCTTTTTTGAATTTAGACAGTCAAGATATAATATTCAAAAGATCCAAGGTGTAATTGCTGTTGTCTGACTTTTCCCGCAATCGACATATTGGTCTAGATCTAGCACGTTCTATCGCTATTATCTTGGTCCTCTTGTCCCACTCCCGGTTTTTGACTGATTTCCCTGAAAACTATTTTTTTTTGACGGTGGGAGCAAAGTTTGGTGTTGAACTCTTTTTCGTCCTAAGCGGATTTTTGATCGGGACCGTTCTCCTAAGGCAATTCGAAGCAGGACCAAGCTCGCGAGTATTGTCCCGCTTCTGGCTTCGAAGGTGGTTCAGAACAATACCAGCTTACTTTTCTTTACTATTTTTTATTTGGATTTTTTTTGCGGAGTTTGACTTTCTCTACTTCTTTTTTCTGCAGGATCTAATCCGGGGTAACTGGGACTTAGTGCCTGTTAGTTGGTCTTTGGTGATCGAGGAATGGTTTTATCTTATCTTTCCCCTACTCATACTGCTGTGTTCGGTTTTCAGTAAGAAGAATGCTTTTCTTCTATCCGCTCTGGCGCTTCTTCTTGTGTCTTTTGGTTATCCTTTAGGTGAGTACTTCGCGTGCTCTTATAACGCGACTCAATTAACGTGTTTTGAAAATGAAATAAGAAAATCAACTTTTCGTTTTGGCAGTTTGGGACTCGGTGCGATCCTTGCCTACATGAGTGTCAAGCATGATCTAAAAAAAATCTTCCGAAAATACATTCGTTTTCTGGTCCCATTTCTCGGCCTTTCTTCTTTTTTACTCGCGTCATTTTGCTATCAAGTCGTGTCTGGAGAAACTGATCGCTGGTTTCCTACTTCTGTGACTCTTGCGGTCTTTTACCCGTTTATGGGTTGTGTAGCTGTCCTTTTGATAATTTGTCTTTACTCTGTTGAATTCAAGTTTCCCAAATTCGCTAAGGATGCCATCAGTTATACAAGTATCACTAGTTACAGCAACTATCTTTGGCACATGCTTTTGTTCAACTACTTGAACTCTCTTTCTGAAGGGGTTTTTTCTTCCTACTTAGTCGTTATTTTTTTTGTAGCGTCTTTTTTAGCGGCCGGCTTGTCCTATATTTTTATAGAGAAGCCCTTTCTAAGATTGCGGGACAAGCTGGTCCCCTAGTGCTCGGAGCGAGGCGTAAGCAAATATTATTAATCAGCCGAACGCAATGTTCTTAATAGGCGCGTCTTGAGTTTTTTCTACAAGTTTTTGAGCTGTTTCTAGACAGCTTCCACATTCGCTACCCATTCCGAATTGCGTTTTTATTTCCTCTAAGGTCAACCCAGCACCAAGGCCCTGTAAGATTTTTTTCGAGTTAATGTTTTTGCACACACAAATAATCATTAGACTATTGTAAATGAGAATGATTATTAAATTCAACTCTATTAACAATCTCTATTGCGGGTGCAAATAATTCTCAAGTTGTTGTTTTATAAAGAAAATTTAGATTCTTGATCCAATTTCTGTTAGGTTACTAAAAAGTAAAGGAGATGTTACATGAAAGCACAGGATCCTCGAATTATTGATTTTTTGAACGACATCCTAAAAAACGAGCTGACCGCCATCAACCAGTACTTCCTCCACGCCAAAATGTTAGAAGACTGGGGCTTTGAAAAACTTGCAAAAAAAGAGAGGCAGGAATCCATAGAGGAGATGCAGCATGCTGATGAATTAATTGATCGCATATTGAGAATCAATGGTCTTCCAAATTTGCAAAATATGGGAAAGTTGCTTATTGGGGAAGATGTGCCCGAAATTATTGCTTGCGATTTGGAGCAAGAGATGATTGCGATTCCTCTTCTGAGGGAAGCTGCCGCTTTTTGCGAGGAGCAGAAAGACTTTGTAAGCGGAGACTTGGTTCAAAAAATTCTCCTCAACGAAGAAGAGCACGTCATATGGTTAGAAACACAAGAGTCTATGATTAATGACTTAGGAGTCCAAAATTATCTTCAAATCCAGTCATCTGAAAGCGGAGGCTAAGCAAATTTTTTTTTAATTCGGCTTAATGAGTCCCAAAAAATGTAAGCTTGAAAAACGGACGATTTTTCAGAAGGGGAGTCAAGGGTAATTTTTACTGCCTCACATTCGTGATATATTCGCCACATGGTTGCCCTAGATCATCTTTTAATTCAGTCTTTGTTTTCCGAGGAGACAAACCTTTATGTGCCTGATATTTCAAATACAGTCTGGGATGACCTTGAATACTTTGGTTGGATACATCCGAATGGCACGAGCGGATTTATAGCTATAGAATCTCCCAATGATGGTAAGCTTAAAGGAGTTAAGCTCCAGCGAGAGAAAAATCGTAGGGTTAGACGAAGGTCAGAAATGTGCTCTTGGTGTCACTTTGTTCACAAAAACAACGGAACTGCCTTCTTCAGCGTTGAGGTAAAGGGAAGTGATGGAAGGAGAAATCTAGGGAATCGTCTTTGCAGTGATTTAGACTGTAGCAGCAGAGTTAGAAAGCCGAAATACTCTGACAGTCTCATGAAAGAAATCATTTATGAACCCGCAAGGATTTTCAGGATGAAAATCGCGATTCACCGTTGGTTGGGAAAAGCAAATTTACTCTGAGCTTGATCGTTACAGATAGATTTAATTGAGGAGTGGCCCTTTGAATAGGTCTGAGTACCTGAAGGCGCTTGGGGTGGAGGAGTGGAAACTAAGAGAAGTTCGTTCTGTAACTGCGGCGAAGAAGCACAGTCAAAAAAAATTACCAGAAAGCTTTCCATTTGTTTGCCACTTTCTAAACTTCGGGTCTTTGAAACTTTGTTTCCAAGAAGCGGATAAAATGCTTCTGAAGAAACAAATTTGGCGTGACCTCGCCGAATTTGCGGTAAAGAATAAACAGACCGAGGTGATCGAGAGCTGTGAACTCTTTATTTCCTATTCTGCAGAGCAAGGTATTCCATTGGTAATGCCTCCTGGCCCGATTGAAAAAATTTTTTTTGAATCCGAAAAAGTTATATTTTTTGGTTTGGCGTGGTCTGAGATTTGCCCTGAAATAGCAGGGCTGACTGATATGGGTGAAAAAAAAATCGGTACGAGTAATGCGTTGCTCATCGGCTCGGTTGAGGAATTTATCAAGACGCCCATGCAAAAGAGACAAGTGATGAAGATTTTAGCTGGGTGGCGGTAATGGTGGAGAGAGTTTTTCTTCGAAGAATGGAGATGGAGGATATACAATCGGTCCTAAAAAATGAGAGAAAAGCGTACCGATTCCCTTGGACTGAGGGGATTTTTAAGAATTGTCTATGCAACGGCGATGAATGCTGGATTATCCTCGAGAATAAAATACTCGGGCACGCTGTATTGTCTTTAGCCGCTCAAGAGGCTCATCTACTGAACCTTTGCATCCATCCTGATCATCAGAATCAAGGACTAGGTAAGCATGTCCTCGATCATGTTCTTAGTATTGCGAAAAAAAAAGGTGCTCTTTCCATTTTTTTGGAGGTAAGAGTTTCGAATTTAGCCGCTGTTTCTTTATATGAGAATGCTGGTTTTAACGAGATAGGGCGAAGAACGGGTTATTATCCCGGCCCCGTAAATCGAGAGGATGCGATAGTGTTTGGCAGGGAATTGCTATAATTCAAATCAACAGAAAAACTACTTACTTAATACTATGATCCAAGAAGAAATCGAAAAGCGGAGAACGTTTGCCATTATATCTCATCCTGACGCTGGCAAGACGACAGTTACAGAAAAGTTGCTTCTGCTCGGAAAAGCTATTCAGTTAGCTGGCACGGTAAAAGCGAAGAAAACTGGACGCTATGCTGCATCAGATTGGATGGAATTGGAAAAGCAAAGGGGTATTTCAGTAACCACTTCCGTAATGCAATTTCCGTATCGCGGTCTGGTAGTAAATCTGCTGGATACTCCAGGGCACGAGGACTTTTCCGAGGATACCTACCGAACGCTCACAGCTGTTGATTCGGTCCTAATGGTGATTGATGGCTCAAAGGGTGTAGAAGACAGAACAATAAAATTAATGGACGTATGTAGATTAAGAAAGACTCCCATATTCACTTTCGTGAATAAAGTGGACCGGGAAATAAGAGATCCTATTGAATTATTAGATGAAATTGAGTCCGTGCTGGGTATCTCCTGCGCTCCAATGACTTGGCCAATTGGGATGGCAGGAAGATTGAAAGGTATATTTAATCTTCAAAAAGATAAGATATGCGTTTTTGATCCAAGGAAAATTTTCTATGCAGAAGATGACGGGGTGATACCGAGCTTAAGTTCAGTCGAGGCACAAAACTTTTTAGCGGAAGAAAAAGAAAACTTTATGGACCAGATCGAGTTGGTGCGAGGTGCTACCGCTCCATTTGATTCGGAAGAATATCTAAGCGGCAACCTGACACCGGTCTATTTTGGTACTGCTCTGCGTAATTTTGGCGTTAAAGAACTCTTGGATGATTTTGTAAAATTTGGTCCTTCTCCTCAACCCCGACAAACTCAGATCGGGCCTATTGATTCTAGGGATCAAGAGTTCTCGGGTTTTGTCTTTAAGATACAAGCTAATATGGACCCAAAGCATCGAGACCGAATTGCTTTTATGCGAGTGTGCTCGGGAGTTTATTCCCAAGGGATGAAAATGAAACACGTGCGCACCGGGAAGAATCTTCGCGTAAGTGATGCTGTTACTTTCTTAGCGGGCGATAGAGAGGCAACTGAAAATGCATACTCCGGAGATATCATCGGACTGCATAACCATGGGAAAATTCAAATAGGTGACACCTTCACTGAGGGGAAGGAGCTAAGATTTCATGGGATACCTCATTTTGCTCCGGAGCTTTATCGACGTGTCTCGCTCAAGGATCCCTTAAGAAGTAAACAGCTTCGACAGGGATTGAGTCAATTATCAGAAGAAGGAGCCACTCAAATTTTTATGCCCCTGTCGGGTAATGACCTGATTTTAGGCGCGATTGGAGTCTTGCAATTCGATGTCGTCGCTTTTCGGCTTAAAGACGAATACGGTGTCGAGTGTGCTTACGAGCCAGTGACTGTTGCGGCCGCTCGATGGGTGCACTGCGACGATGAAAGACATTTGAGCGAGTTCAGAAAAAAAACAGAGGAAAATCTTGCCCTTGATGGGGGTGGATTCCTTGCCTATTTGGCGCCAACACGAGTCAATATGTCCCTCACTGAGGAGCGCTGGCCGAAAATTTTATTTCGTGACACGAGGGAGATACAGTAATCACTTGTGTTAATCTGTCATATCAGAGAATGGATTTTGAATTCGCAACGAAACTCCTGATTTGCTTCCCGGGATAGATATAAAATCATCCGTAATCTTTAAATCCTCTCCATCAACAACCCCATCTCCAAAACGGTAAATGGGAAGGATTGATCCCTCGGTCATTTTTCGGTCGTAATCTTGAATATTTTCCAAGACAATTTGATTCTGCTTACGGTATTTTTTAAAGGCGCTTTTTCCATATTTCTTTAACATCATTTTCCTTGTGACTGCCGGAGATAAAACAGCTGCAGTAGCGTTGTTTCCACCAAATCCTTTGGAATTTATCAACACCGACTCTATTTCTCCCTCAGAAACTTCCTTATGATCTAGCAGAAATTTTAAGTTTTCTTCAAATACGTCTCCAGCGAGACTAGGGGTAGTAGTAATTCCGGGGATTATCCCATGCTCCCAGACTCCAAGGGATCCGATTAACTGATCTGCTGAGGCGCAAGCCAACGAGTGTCCAATATAGGCTTTTATCGCTGCGATCGGCCATTCTTTGATAGCGAAAGCTTTTGCTAACTCGTTAAATATGTGTGATTCCGTTACCCTATTCTGCGGTGTGCTAGTTCCGTGTGCTTGCATGTATGATCTTTTTTGAAGAGATTCAGAACCCAACATAGAGCGGATTAGGCCCATAGCTTTGCCTACAGTCAGATAATTCCCAACACCGGGACCGGGTATCGATTTTTTAAACCCGTCTGCATTTACAAAAACATCTGCAACTGAACCATAGATCTCAGCGCCAAGTTCTAGAGCGAGAGCGTCGTCGAAAAGGATTATAAACTGCGAGCCCTCAGAAAGAGTAAATCCACAGTTATCTCCAAAGGGTCTGCAAGCATGTCTGTGATTAACGTTTTTTGTTTCGACACGATCTATTTTTGCAAGCGCTTCATCTTCTGCCAAGGCCCCCATCTTTCGGTATCCCTCGATGACTTCTGGAGTCAAAGGTGCTTCGCTCGCTCCTACGATGGCGACTCTGTACTTTCCTGACTTAATGTCATTTATTCCTTGTCTCAAATTGTATAGGAAGGTCGCGCAAGCACCAATGTTTGCTCCCGTTGTGCCGACATTTCCCAACACATAAGCATTAACGAAGTCTGCCGTCATTTCTGCGAGCCCGAGTGGAAGGTTTTTTGAGGTTGTTCTTTTCCCCTGCAGTGCGGCTTGCAACAACCCCCCCGAGCCATTTGAATCTAGCTGCCCCATCGCACTGCTTGCGTAAACAGATATCTGATCAGGAGGCACATGATTTTTAACTTGCTCCCAATTTATCCCCAATGAAGAAACTGCGTCAGAGGCAGCAAAGATTGTTAATTGAAGACCGCGAGGATGGCTCCTAGATTGATATAGCTTTGCTGGGTCAAAACCCGTCGGTAGTTGACCGGCTGAGCGGACTTTCGATGAGATTGTGTCAGGCAAAAGAACATTAAGCTCGCCATGCACTTCTACATCGTAAAGCCCGTCATCTTGTTTTTTTATTTTCCAATTTGAAGGTAGCGTTGTTGGGAGTTGATTCTTTTTTAAAAGAAAGGCTGTCCTTTCTCCCTGTTTTGCAGAAAACGCAGTTTTCCTATGTACAAGAATTTCCTCGGTGTTAAAAAGATTATCTTCTATTTTTCTGATCAGGCTATGTTGCAGAATCCATTTATCTGTACAACTATTTTCTCCAGATTTGTTCATCAGCGCTCGCAGGGAAGACAAGGTCTTATTTTTTTCCTCGACACTGAGCTTTTCCATGACCAGTCGCCGATAGCCATGATGGAGTGAACTTCTCCCTGCGGGGTTGACCCCTCCGAAGCTCACTATGACTGGCAGGCGAGACAATAATTACTCCTAGTTTGCTTTGACTTGGTTATTCTACTTTTTTAAAACTACTTTGTCGCTACAGAAGCTCTATAGCGACTGAAGTCGCCTCGCCTCCGCCAATGCAAAGCGCCGCTATACCTTTTTTACCGCCTATTTTTTTTAAAGCATACATTAAAGATATAATAATCCTTGATCCTGTTGAGCCTATGGGGTGGCCTTGTGCGCAAGCTCCACCGTGAATGTTAACTTTGTTGGGGTCTAGATCTAGCTCCTTAATCGCCAGCATAGTTACCATCGCGAATGCCTCGTTGATTTCAAATAAGTCTATTTCAGTTTTCTTCCAACCTGTAATTTCAAGAATATTTTCTATCGCCCCAATTGGAGCCAAGGTGAATTTCGAGGGTTCCATGGAGTTTGTGCTGTGCGCACAAATTTTAGCCATCGGGTTTAGACTAAAGGTTTCCACCGCGGTTTCACTGGCTAAAAGCATCGCTGAAGCGCCATCTGAGATAGAACTTGAGTTAGCTGCTGTGACGGTGCCACCGTCTTTGAACGCGGGCTTCAGTTTCGGGATTTTGTCTATTTGCGCATTACCTGGTTGTTCATCGTCAGTAATGACTATTTGGTCTTTTCGAGTTTGAATTGTGATAGGGACTATCTCTGGAGCTAAAGATTGATTTTCGATTGCAGCTTTCGCTTTAGTTAACGAGTTTATAGCGAATTCGTCCATAGACTCTCGGCTCAGCTGATACTCGTCAGCTACTTCTTGAGCGAAAGACCCCATTAATCTCCCGGTACTTGCGTCTTCTAGACCGTCAGTAAACATTGAGTCTTGGATCTCACCATGCCCCATCCGCAGCCCTTTGCGAGCCTTCGGTAATAAATATGGCGCATTTGACATACTTTCCATACCTCCAGCTATCACTAACTGATTCGAGCCTGCTTTGATCGAATCGAAAGCTAGCATTGTTGCTTTCATTCCAGATCCGCATAGCTTGTTTATTGTGCTAGCTCCCGTTTCGACAGGAATTCCAGCTTGAATAGCTGCTTGTCTCGCTGGACCTTGTCTTAGTCCACCCGGCAAAACACAACCCATTATTACTTCTTGGACTTCTTTCTCTTCAATACAACTTCTTTTCAGCGTTTCCTCGATAGCGGCTGAGCCTAGTTCCACTGCGGACATGCTGGAAAAACAGCCTTGCAATCCTCCCATCGGTGTTCTTGCGCCATTAACAATGTAGACGGTCTCGTTCATTTGATTTCCCCGCAGTTTGCTTGTGGTTTAAACTCTTCATTATAATCCATGGTTGGCCAAATCGCAGTTAGATTTTAGGAAAACCTTGCAAATCGTGAATATTTGAGTTTTTTCTATCCTGAAGATTGATAACAGGTTAAAACTAAGCACTTGCACAATGGAGAAACAAAAAGCTATTTAATTAGGGGCAAAAAGATGTCAGAAAAAGCGAAAAATGCGCTAGCAATATATAAATCTCTCGAAGGAAAAGAAGAGGGTGTTGGCGATTGGTTAGAAATCGATCAAGATCGAATAAATATGTTCGCGGATGCTACTCTTGATCACCAATTCATACACATTGATCCTGAGAAGTCAGCTCAACTTTCTCCTTACAAGGTAACAATAGCTCACGGGTTTTTAACCTTATCGTTGATTGTTCATTTGGGCGAGTCGGTCAAGCCCCTCAAACCCGAGGCTCTTGAGGGAGTTTTCATGGGAGTCAATTACGGATTGGATAAAGTTCGATTTCCTGCTCCGGTACCCGTAAATTCAAAAGTCAGAGCATCTCATAAGTTTTTATTAGCGGAACTCAAAGGGGAGAATACTGTTCAGGTAAAAAGAGAAGTGACCATTGAGCTAGAGGGCGGTAATAAACCCGTTTGTGTGGCTGAATCTTTGATTCGTTACATGTACTCTGATTAACTCTGTCTGGCGCAATTCATACCGTCCTTATTCTCTTTTCCATGGGAAGGACTGATACTTACCAGACGCTACAGAAATAAAAATTGTTAGGATGGATTAATGCAACCGGATATATCTCCAGTCGACCAGCTTTATTTAAAAGCCGAGGAGCTTTCTCAGGATTTTTCGCTCTTCCCCCGGAAAGAGCCGGCGTCGTTTGTAAAGGGCCTACTGATGGAATCTCAAATCGATAGTGCCGTCGACCGCTTGAGAGCTATGGAGGTCGACGAATACATTGCCGCAACAGTTGCGCCCACGGAAGACTCAAAACGCAAGGGCAGTAAGGAGATTATTAAAGCCCTAAATTTCAAGATCTTTAACGAAGTGGAGGACGGTCCACTATATTGCGCTGACGTTTTGTTCGAGCATAACGAGCAGCAACGTGTTTTCGGCTTTATCACTCAGAATCGCGAATATAACTCGGGCGTATGGGGCCCCACACATCATACGAGCGCAGCCCATATTGCAGAAAAATATGCCAAAAAATCGATCCCTATAATCACGATGATGGATACTCCGGGAGCCGATTCCTACGAGGAAGCGAATGCGGGAAATCAAGCGCATTCTATTTCAAGGCTAATAGCCGAACTTTGTAACGTAGACGTCCCAACCCTAGGAATAATTATCGGTCAAGGTTACTCAGGTGGTGCCATTCCCTTAGCGGCAAGTAACCTCCTATTTTCCTTAAGAACCGGAGTCTTCAATACAATTCATCCAAAGGGCCTAGCTAATCTTGTAAGAAAATATAATCTGTCTTGGCAAGAATGCGCTAAGTCCGTTGGTGTCTCGTCATTTGAGCTATATAAACAAGGGAATATTGATGGGATAGTAGATTTCGATCCGGGCGAATCAAAGAATATAGAAAACCTAAGAAATGCTATTTTTTACGGAGTTTTGTCGATTGAAGATAGTGCGAAGGATTTTGTTGCTACGCACCCGGAAGTGCTCGATCACTATCGCAGGAATATCGAAAGATATTTTAACCCTTCCGAGTCTCGGGCTGCAATTAATGCAAACTCATCCCTTAAACTTCGCTCAGCGCCTACCGAATACCCCAACATATTTGGTGTTACCTTCCGCTATCTACGCTATTTAGGCCTTCGCCGGCGAATAAAGAGTACTACTGTAACGCAATATGGTCGATTGGTAGACCCAGAGATTCCCGCAGGCGAATTAGCAGAGAGAACTCACAGGGAAAGGCGAGCAGCTTTTTTTAGTTGGCTGCAAGATCCCGACCGAGTTTTATATGAAGAATCGTTGAGCAAGGCGTGGAAGAACTTCCTAGATAAAAGAAAAGCCTTGAGTGAAGAGCGTGGACGTTTGGCTCAATTTATTTTTGGAGAGCCTCAAGAGAATTTTTCCGAGTCGATAAGAGAGTTATGCTTAGTTTGTGGTTTGCATTTGTATAATCGATGGAAGTCTGGCGCGGAGGATAACTTAAGCGCTTTAATAGCGTACCTTGAAAACTCGGATTCTAAGAAATTTTTCTTGCTCAGTAGTGATATAAAAGACGTCAAGGGGCTTTTGAAAGCATTGTCAAAGGCAAATGACCCTTGGCGTCGAAAACTAAAACACTATTTTAGTTTCGAGGGGAAAAAACTTTTCGATTTTGCGTATGTTGAAGAAAAGAGTGAAACGGCGCTGAAGCAATTGTTAGTGCCTGAATTAAATTTAATAATAGAAGGTCCCTCTTTATACATTCCAGATCTTTTTTCTGAAATAGGCCTTTCCTCTGCGGTAGAAAAATTAGCAGAAGATAGAACGCATTCTAATCTTGAAGTTAATCGCAAGATTCTAGAGGAAACGCTTTGGACGCATATTCAAAACCACGAGGTCTTGAACGAAAAAGAATTGGCGCAAGATGCGGATGTCGTGGGAATAATATCTGACGACGATATTCGTCAACCTTTCATTGAAACGTGCAGAAATCTGATTCTTTTCGACAGAGTCTATGAAAATATGATCTCTGATTTAGTTTCAATGGCAAAAGAGGCGAACGAGTCCAGAAGAATTCCAAAGGTTTTTGTAGAGGATTTGTTGAAAAAGTCGATTGCACAGTCTTTGGATAGGGATACGTTCAGAGAATTATCTCAGTCGGACGTTGGTGGGTCTTTCTCTCATTGGATTCAAGAATTGGTCTCTTATTCGGGAAGCAGCACTTTTCTTAAAGCGGTAGAAGAATGGATCAGGGTCGTTCATAAGGATAAATCGGACACCCTCTTTGTGGTTGTGACTTTTTTCTTTGAGAAAATTCTGCCTGACTATTACTCCTCATTGGAGTCTGGGAAAAAATTCGAGGGACGAATTGAGCCCATGAGAATCGGTAGGAGGAAAGATTTCTGGAATCGATTGACAATTGCATATAGAGACCTCTTGTTCAATGAGATGCTCAATCTAGAAAATCGATCTAAGAAAATGTCCGCCGAGACTATCATTAAAAAATTTGTTCAAAATTTTGAAGAAATGAATGAAACATTAATGTCCTCAAATCCGTGCTCCTTTCCAACATTTCGTCCTAGTATAGAGTCTGCACTTAAAGCTGGTGTGAAGCCATATGGATTGATCACTGGGATTGGAGACTTCGTTACAGAAAATGGTTGTTACAAAGCAGGTCTAGTTTTTTCAAACGTCGATTTTCAAGCAGGCAGTATAGACAATTCCGATTGTGCGCGTTTTTGCAATTTGCTAGTCGAATGTGCAGCTCGCAAATTACCGGTTATCAGCTTTATATCTTCTGGTGGTATGCAGACAAAAGAAGGTGCTGCTGCTCTCTTTACTATGGCTGTTTTAAATGATCGGATCACTCGATTTGTTAGAGAAAATGATCTACCGATAATTATGTTTGGCTTTGGTCATTGCACGGGTGGCGCGCAAGCGAGCTTTGTTACGCACCCGTTAGTTCAGACCTATTATATTACTGGGGCAAGAATGCCATTTGCGGGGCAGGCGGTAGTGGAGAGAAACTTGCCCTATAATTGTCTGCTGAGTAATTACCTTTCTCTCACTGAAGGAGCCATGGCCGGCTTGGTGGAGCATCCATTTAGTGAATCGCATGACTCTGATTTAAAAGCGATAGACCCGGATATCCCGTTACCAACTGAGAGTGTCGAAGAGGTAGTGGATAGAGTTATGTCGGGCACTCTTGCGAGCCAGAGTCCAGTGATTGTTAAAAATATTCCTAAGGAACAGGACCTTTATCGTGATATTAATAAAACCTTAATACACGCCAGAGGTTGTACCGCAGTAAATCTCGTCTCCAGATCAATAGATTTGGGAAAGAGTGTTGTTCTCATTCAGTCCGACCCCGATATGGAGTCATTAGCTGCGGATTTGGTTCGTGAAGATCCAAGACATTCGTTAATCTGCATTGGCGGTAATACTTCAGACGAGAGTTACTTGAACGCGCTCTCCGTTCTTAGTATTGCAGAATCAGAGAGAGTCGATTCACTTCATCCAGGAATAGGGTTCTTGTCCGAGGATCCAAACTTTGCGTATTTGGTGAGACAAAAGGGAATTAATTTCATCGGGCCACCCGTAGTTTCGATGGAGACGATGGGAAACAAATCTAACGCTATAAATACCACTATGAGCATTGATGTTCCTGTCGTGCCGGGGAGCCATGGAATTGTTGATAACAGTGAAACGGCTGCCGAGGTTTCTGAGCAAATCGGGTACCCTGTCCTCCTAAAAGCGGTTCATGGGGGAGGCGGTAAAGGTATCCAAGTAGTAAAAGAACCAGAGCAACTTCATCGTTTATTCCATCAAGTTTCTACAGAAGCAAAGGCAGCGTTTGGGAACGGCGATCTTTACATTGAAAAATTCGTCACTAGCTTAAGGCATATAGAGGCGCAGTTAATTAGGGATAAGTTTGGAAATTCAAGAGTCATTGGGATCCGAGATTGCAGTGTTCAGAGAAATAATCAAAAGATTATGGAAGAGTCTGGCTCTGTGCTGTTGCCAAAAGAGCTAAATCAGGCGGTCAGGAATTACGCTGAAAAAATTGGGGACTCGGTTGACTATGTCGGAGTAGGGACCGTGGAATTTATCCATGATGTTCCTAACGATGCTATCTATTTTATGGAGATGAATACAAGGCTTCAGGTTGAGCACCCCGTTACTGAGGCTGTAACCGGTGTAAATATCGTAGAAAAGCAGTTCGAAATCTCAGAAGGCAGATCCGTAGCTAAGATGAAGGCAAATGAAAAGGGATATGCGCTTGAGGTCAGGGTAAACGCTGAGAAACTTGTAACAGACTCATTCGGAAACGTTTCTTTTCAGCCTACACCGGGCCAGGTTACAAAATGTTTTCTGCCAGAGGATAAAAATATTAAGACAATATCTATGATTTCCGAGGGGAAATTTGTACCACCGTTTTATGACAGTTTAGTTATCCAAATCATCAGTCATGGAAAAAATAGAAAAGATTCGATTGATAAAATGTTAGCGTATCTAGAGAAAGTAGTCATAAACGGGATCTGTACCAACGTTCCGCTTTTGAAAAAAATACTCAAAGACAAAGTTTTCATTGAGGGTAGATACGATACAGGGTATTTGGACGACTTTTTAGCAAGAATAAGTTTTGATGAGATGTCGGCCGAAATAGAAGAGGCTTCGGGTGGGAAGCGACTCGAATTCGACATCGAAACTTTAAAGATTGCTGGGAGCAACGAGCTACGAGTTTTATCTCCTTCAGCCGGAATATTTTATCGAGCCCCGTCCCCTGCGGAACCGGAGTACGTAAATGAGGGGGATATAATCTCAACGGAAGACGTCTTATGTCAATTAGAAGCTATGAAAATGTTTACTCCGATGAATCTGAGTTCTTTCTCAGAGGCGGGAATTTCAATTTATGGACCAAACATCAAATACAAGATCACTCGCATTAATATGTCAAATGGGCAGCAGGTTAATGAGGGAGATCTCCTATTTGTAATTCGTAAGGAGTTGGACGAAACCGAATAACCAGCATAAGTAAAAATTCATTGCTTTACATTTTTGAGAGTTACTTTTCTAAATGAGATAAAGAATTCAATGATTGAAAATTTAGAGACGCTTCTTATCTTAGCAAGAACGGGAACGATGGTAGAAGCCAGCACTGAGTTGCGAATAACTCAGTCAGCGGTGAGTAAGCGGATATCATCTTTAGAACGCTATTACGATAAAAAATTAATTCAGAAAAAAGGTCGACGTGTCGAATTAACGCATCATGGGCGACGATTGGTAGACAAAATATATCCTATACTCTCAGAATTGAGAGACTTATTCATAGATGAGGTTTCCGCAAAGGGCGAGCTGATTATAGGAGTCTCTGATGCAATATTGTCCTCTTGGGGCCCAAGAACTTTTCACAAGATACAGGATGAAATGCCTGATGTGAAATTCGTATTCCATACTCATCGAACGCCTGTAGTTTTAGATAGAGTGAGATCAGGTGAATTTATGGTGGGAGTTTGTACAGGATCTGATCGATTAGATACTGATCTCCAGTCTGAGGTCTTGACGCTTGAACCAATGGTAATAATCCCATCGGGACTTTCGCCTATAAAACTTCCGAAAAAAGGCGATCTTGGTGTTATTACTATAGAAGATTACTCAGGTGCTTGGCGATCTTTTCGGGATGAGGTCTCTAGATTAAGGATCAAAAGAGAAGTCTCGCTAGAATCTTTTTTTAGCGTTGCTCAGATGGCGATAGCAGGTTTTGGCCACGGTATGGTTCCAATAGGCGTTGCTAGGACACTGAAATTGGATGAATCGATTTTAATTAATTTGGGTCAAAAGGGTTTGAACCGACCCGTTCGATTCGTTGCTAGAAAATCTACTTACTCTCTGCCACTAGTTGGAAAGTTTTATCAATCTTTATCCAAAAAATTCAAAGTGTAAGCTCCATAAAAACATTTTTTTTACAGCCAGTGTTTAGGGTGAGAAGATTTCTCTTTACCCGCTCTGTAAATCCGACAACTTTTGTCCTCAAGACAAAAAGTATTCGTAGATTTTGCAAAAGATATTTGAATACCGACCTTTATCCAGAGAGGTTATCGCCTTCAGCGCTTCAGTTTTTTCTGAGCTTACGCCTCTGGCAAAGTGACGAGACAACTTAGCGTAGCCACTCAATACAGAGCTCAAGCCGGATTTCGGGTGCAATATGCCATGAAATTCTTATTGTCTGAAGGCTTTCAACACAGCAGTCTTTTCGAGATGCAGAACCGCCGACGAATTATCGACTTCGCTGACTAACCTGTTGATTTCCTGCCTTCTAGCCGAGACGCCTTCTTTTATCTGATTCATCAATTGAAGGTAATCTGGCACTCGGGATTCGTTGTAAATTTTTATCTTCACGTTAGTAATGGTAACATTTTTTCCAGATTGGGCTGGCAACTTTTGACAAAAAAGGCTCACCTTAGCCAATCGCGTATGGAAGGTGTATCAAGCGCCCCTTTAGTTGCAAACGTATTAATAATGGGATGTTTATGAACGTTATTATTGATTATGACGCTGGTAATTTGAAAAGCGTTCAAAGAGCGTGCGAAAAGGTTGGTATGGCATCAGAGATTTCCAGTGACCCAGAACGTGTGCTGCATGCAGAGAAAATTATTTTCCCGGGTGTTGGGTCAGCCGAAAGCGCTGTAGAAACGCTAAAAAAGAGAGGTCTAGATAATGCTATCGTTGATTTCTTTCGCGCAGGAAAACCAATTTTAGGGATTTGCTTGGGGCTACAGATATTGCTGGATCATACTGAAGAGGGAAATAAGAAATGCCTCGGCATGGTATCTGGCGCCTGTGAACGGTTCAAATTTTCCGATAGGTCCCTAAAGATCCCTCATATTGGATGGAACGATATTCAGATAAATTGCGATCATCCAGTTCTCGAAAAAATTAGGGATGGAGATCAGTTTTATTTTGTGCACAGTTACTATGCAAAGCTGGTCCATGAACAGGAAGCAGTATCTTTTACTGAATATGGAAATATGACATTTTGTTCTGTGCTCGCGAAGGACAATCTTTTTGCAACTCAGTTCCACCTTGAAAAGAGCGGAGAGTTGGGACTAAAAATATTGAAATCCTTTAGTGATTGGAATCCTTGATGCTTACAAAGAGAATAATTGCTTGTTTAGATGTTAGAGCGGGAAGACTCGCTAAGAGCGTTCGATTCGCAGATACAAAGGACATTGGAGACCCAGTTAAAGCGGCTAAAGAATACTATGACGACGGGCTGGATGAGTTGGTCTTCTACGATATAACAGCTTCGAGCGATGGAAGAGACATTATGCTCGACGTGGTCGAAAAAGTCGCAGCGCAGGTATATATTCCACTTTCGGTAGGAGGGGGCATCAGAAGTGTCGAAGATGCTAACAAACTTTTGGGAGCAGGAGCTGAAAAAATTAATGTCAACTCAGCCGCTGTGCAAAGACCAGAATTAATCAGCGAATGTGCATTAGCAATTGGTACTCAAAACACAGTATTGTCAATGGATATACTTAAGGTGAAGGAATCACGGGAGTTTCCAAGTGGGTATGAGATAGTAATTGACGGTGGTAGAAAGAGAGTCTCAATTGATGCGCTTGAGTGGGCTTTGAGAGGCGAAGAGTTAGGAGCGGGCGAGTTAGTAATCAATTCCATTGATGCAGACGGAACTCGAAACGGTTATGAAATTGCACTCACCAGAATGATTTCTGAGGCTGTCTCTATTCCGGTAATCGCTTCGGGAGGAGCCGGCGAGCCCGAACATATTTTGGAAGTCCTAACTGAGGGAAAAGCTGATGCGGCATTAGTCGCTTCAATGGTGCACTATGGAGATTATACAGTCAGAGAAATAAAAGAATGGCTTCAGTCTAGAGGAGTAAATGTGAGGTTGCGATATTGAACGAGCTAATTGATCATCGTTTACAGGTGTTAGAAGAGAAAATCTCTTTCCAAGAAGACGCTGTGCAAAAGATAGAGGCAGAGTTAATCTTTCATCAAAAAAAAGTAAACTTGCTAGAAAAGATGGTCGAAGGTTTACAACTGTCTTTGAGGAAAATCGAAAATAATACGGGTACTGAAAAACAAGAAGATCTTCCTCCACATTTTTAGAAGAGCAAAAAAATTGAAGGCAATTATAGTAAATGATGATTATTCCCTGACCATTGAGGAAGTGGCGACTCCAGTTCCCGAGCCCAAGGAAATATTGGTAAAAGTTCAGTGTGCTGGGGTAAACCGAGCAGATCTAATGCAACGACGGGGGTTTTACCCGCCACCGCCAGGAGCGAGCGAAATATTAGGGCTCGAATGCGCCGGTACGGTTGAATCCGTGGGAAGGAGCTGTAAGAGATACCAAGCCGGCGACACCGTTTGTGCGCTTCTCACAGGAGGAGGTTACGCTGAATATGTTACGGTTGACGAAGGCAGTGTTTTACCTATCCCTGCAGGATTTTCTTTTGAACAAGCCGCGTCACTTCCAGAAGTTTTTGCCACTGCTTGGTTAAATCTTTTTGACGAGGGAGCTTTGAAAAATAACAGTTCTGTTCTGATACATGCCGGGGCAAGTGGAGTGGGGACTGCTGCCATACAACTGTGCAGAGCCTATGATTCGGCCGCGTGCGTTACTGTAGGATCTCAATTTAAGCTCAAAAAGTGCATTGAGTTAGGCGCTATGAACGGGTCTGTCAGAACGGCTACGGATTTTTGGGATAGACTTGAATCATTTCCCGGTTCTCCAGGTTATGACATTATTCTTGATCCAGTGGGTGGAGCCTATTTAGGAAAAAATCTTTCGCTCTTAAATCCAAAAGGAAGGCTTATCATAATCGGTCTCATGAGCGGGAGTAAGGCAAACGTAAATCTGTCCCAGTTATTAATGAAGGGGATTAAAATTATCGGCTCTACTTTAAGAAATAAATCTTTATCGGAGAAAGCGTCATTGATGAACCGACTCGAGAAAGAAATCTGGCCCAGATTCGCAACTGGAGAGCTCGTGCCGGTTGTTGATGCTATTTATTCTTTTTCGCAAGCACAAGAAGCGCACGAGCTAATGGAATCAAACGAGACAATAGGCAAGATTGTCCTGTCAAAAACAACAGAAGGAGATTTTTCTCGAAGTGACTGTTCTTAAATGATAAAACCAACTAAATCTCTTCTACTTCTTCTGCTTGAAAACCTTTTTCACTCTCGGTGACGGTGAATTCCACTCGTGATCCCTGTTTAAGAGATCGAAATCCGTCCCCTTTTATTGAGCGATAGTGGACGAAAACATCAGCTCCGTTTTCTCTTTCAATAAAACCAAAGCCCTTTGCGTCGTTAAACCACTTTACCGTTCCGGTATCTCTATCAGACATTGTTCGTCGTCCTCGCCTTAAACCTTGAAAGATTGCTAAAAATCTAAGCTGAGCAAATAAGAACATAAAGAGAGATAATTTCGCAAATTTTTTAAAATACTTCCTTCAAAGTTCATATCTTTAGTATAAGCGACTTTTTATATTCTAAATTTTGTATAACTTCCTTAAGCCTCCGCTTCTTTAGTTCTTCTTTCTCTACGATCGCTTTTGGCGCCCTATCTCGAAAATTCGGGTTATCAAGTTTTTGAATGATTGCCTTAAATTCTTTATCTTTCTTAGTTAACTCCTTGGATAGTCTATTTAACTCGGATTCTTTATCGATCAGATTTTCCATTGGAACTAATAACTCCATAGTTCCAGCTATTGCGGTAGCAGCAAGAGGGCCATCATCCTTCGACTCTTTCCAGGTTATCGATTCGGGAGCTACCAGGGCCTCTAGAAAAAGGTCGAATGTCTCGACGTTTAGCCTATCTTCTTCTGTCCCTCGAGAAATTATTATAGGTATTTTCTTTACCGGCGAAATATCCATTTCTCCTCTTATATTTCTTATCGCTGTAACCGTCTCTTTTAACCACAAAATTTTCTCTCTGGATAAGTTATCGGCTAGCTTCGAGTCAGGTCTTGGATAATTGGTAACCATAATATAGCTGCCTGCGGCTTTATAATCCGCTGGTATCTTTTGCCAGATCTCTTCGCTTATGAATGGTGCAAAAGGATGTATAAGTCTGAGAATGATCTCAAGCACTGTAATAAGAGTCTTTTTTGTTTCGTTTTTTTCTTCTACTAGGTTTTCGTCGCTTTGAAGAATTGGTTTTGTTAACTCTAAATACCAGCCACAGAATTCATTCCACACAAATTCATAGATCGCCTTTACTGCAAGGTCAAACCTGAAAGTATCCATCGCGAAATCTACCGCTTTGATACACGCTTGTAGCTCTGTTTGGATCCACCTGTTTACTTCAAGTTTTATTTTAGCGGCTAAGATAGGTTTGGCATCTTCGTCATCTAACTTCGAAAGAACGAATTGCGATGCGTTCCAAAGTTTGTTGCAGAAATTACGATAGCCCTCTACTTTTTTTATATCAAAACTGACTGCTTTTGAACCTGAAGCTAGCGATTGAAATGTAAATCTTAGAGGATCAGCACCATAAGCTGAGATCCCTTCTGGGAATTCCTTGATCGTGTTTTTCTCAATTTTTTGGCTCATTTTTGGTTGCATAAGGTTGTTTGTACGTTTTTCAACCAATTTTTCTAGGGATATTCCTTCTATGATGTCCGTTGGGTCAAGACCGTTCCCTTTTGACTTTGACATTTTTTGTCCATTAGCGTCGGTAATCAGCCCGTGGACGTACACTTTTTTAAACGGTACTTCATCAAGAAAGTATAGGGACATCATGATCATTCTTGATACCCAAAGACTTATGATATCGTGCCCAGTTACCATGACACTGGTTGGATGAAATGTTTTTAACTCTGCAGTTTTTTCTGGCCATCCGAGTGTAGAAAAAGTCCACAGCGCAGAGGAGAACCATGTGTCTAGGACATCCGCATCTCGATAAAGTTCGATAGCTGGTGCCAAAGAATGCTTTGATCTTATTTCCTCTTCAGATCGTCCAACAAAGATATTCTTATCTTGGTCGTGCCAAGCCGGAATCTGGTGGCCCCACCATAGCTGCCTGCTGATGCACCAATCCTCGATGCTCCTCATCCAAGAGAAGTAGATGTTCTCCGTATTCTTTGGAATGAATTCGATTTCTCCAGACTTTACTACTTTTATGGCTTTTTCAGCAAGAAGACCCGCCGAAACAAACCATTGATCAGAGAGATATGGTTCGACAATTTCTCCTGTCCTTTCGCCTCTGGGTATTGCAGAGGTATGTTCTTCAATTTTTTCAATCAAGCCTAAACTGCTAAGTTCTTCAATGATTTTCTTTCTTGCGTCGAAACGATCCAGCCCCTCGTATCTTTTTGGGACCCGGTCGTTAAGTGTCCCATTTTCGTTGAGTATGTTTATAAGCTCTAATCCATGCCTTTTCCCGATCTCATAGTCATTAAAGTCGTGCGCCGGGGTTATTTTGACGCACCCTGAACCGAAGCTTGGATCTACATATTGATCTGCAATAATTTGAACTTTTCGGTGAGTTATCGGAAGCTTGATTACTTTCCCGATGTATTTTCTATACCTCTCGTCCTCGGGATTCACTGCCACCGCCGTATCACCCAACATTGTCTCAGGTCTGGTGGTTGCTACCACTAAAAACCTTTCCTCTGAATCATCAAACGGATATTTAAAATGCCAAAGATTACCTTTTTCTTCTTTTGTTTCTACCTCAAGATCCGACAGAGAGGTTTTAAGCAAGGGGTCCCAATTTACTAGACGTTTCCCCCGATAAATTAATCCATCATCATAGAGCTTTATAAATACTTCATTTACTGCATTGGAGAGCCCCTGGTCCATTGTGAAACGTTCGGTTTTCCAATGAAGAGAAGCTCCTAATTTTCTTAGTTGATTTGATATGGTGTTTCCAGATATTTCTTTCCAGTCCCAAACTTTTTGAATGAATTGTTCTCTCCCTAACTGCGAAGGCGATATGTTCTCCTTGGCCAACTGTTCCGTAACAAGCATTTGAGTTGCTATGCCTGCATGGTCGGTCCCCATTTGCCAAAGTGTTTTTCGTCCTTTCATTCTTTGATAACGTACAAGGGCATCAACGATGCTATGCTGGAACGCGTGCCCCATGTGCAAAGTCCCTGTGACATTTGGAGGTGGAATCGCTATCGAGAATGGAGCGCCCTGGCCTGCTGGAGCAAACAGATTGTTTTTCTCCCAAGCCTTATACCATTTTTCTTCGATTTCTCTCGGCGTATACTTTTGCATTCTCAGGAGATTTGATCTCTCTTTCTTCGGTCGTTTCCTAAGTATAACCGTGCAAGACCTAGGTGTTAAATTCTCTTTCTCAGTCGAGGGATTTGGAGATCCTTGAAAGTTCTTTTATAAGCTCTATTCTAAATTTATTTTTTGTCTTTGATTTCTTGGCCTTCTTTGGAACTTCGACGTTAAGAATTTTCTGAAGATCATTCATGACCTCGGGAAATAATTCTAGTGTGTTTGGATCTCTAAGCTGATCTTTCATTACAAATTAGATAATTTTAAGCTCCATTCTCCTTATTTTCCTGAAATTATCTGCTTTTGCGACTCATTTCGTGATAGCTGACCTCATAACCACGCTGCTTATAAAAAGTATAAGCTTCCCTCGCGGCGCTTCTTTCCGACTCGTTTTCAGGAACTACCTCTGCAACTCGATCAAACCTAGAAAAAAAATTGGGCGTGCTTCCCGAGAGATTTACGAAAACGTCTTTATGCTCTGGTGAGTCTGTCGACGTGCAAATCTGTATTGGCGCGTTGAAAGGATGTTCCTTCAAAACGTGCGGAATGAAGGCGTCTTCTGAGTAATTCCAAAGTTTTTCATCGAGCTTTTTTGCGTATTCTATACTCGGCGTTTGGACATGGACCTCATGACCCCTCCGGTATATTAAAGCGATTAATCTGCATGCAAAGAGCAGCTCATCACCCTTTACAAGGTAGAAATCGATTTTCGTCATTTATCTGTTTATGGTTAGGTTTGAAAGATAGTCAAATAGAAGTGGTACAGGCCTGCCCGTAGCGCCTTTTCTCGGGCCCGTCCCATTAAACGCAGTGCCAGCAACGTCTAAATGGGCCCATCTGTGCTTTTCGGCAAACCTTGATAAAAAACAGGCTGCCGTAATACTGCCCGCCTCTCTTCCTCCAATGTTCGCCATGTCAGCAAACTTGCTGTTTATTTGACTTTGGTACTCGTTCCAAAGAGGCATTTGCCAGACTCGGTCAAGTGAATTTTCGCCAGATTTTATAAGCTCTTTTGCCAACTCATCGTCATTCGAGTACATCGCAGTCGCATGGCTACCGAGAGCGATTACGCATGCGCCCGTTAATGTAGCCACGTCAATCACGGTTTCCGGCTTAAATCTTTCTACGTAAGTAAGAGCATCGCATAAGACCAGTCTCCCCTCCGCATCCGTGTTCAATATCTCGACTGTTTGGCCTGACATAGATGTCACGATATCTCCAGGTCTTGAAGCTGAGCCGGATGGCATGTTCTCAGCGGCGGCAAGAACAACCAAAAGGTTTATAGGGAGTTTGGATTCCGCTACGGCAAGGACAGTGCCAAAAGCAGTTGCCGCACCACACATGTCCCAAATCATTTCGTGCATCCCGGCTCCTGGCTTTAAAGATATTCCTCCAGTGTCAAAAGTAATGCCTTTCCCGACCACCGCATGCAATGGATCCTTTTCCGTTGCTCCGTGATACGAAATAGTAATAAGTTTGCCTGGCTGGTCGCTACCTCTTGTTACTGACATAAATGCTCCCATCCCTAGACCTTCTATCTCTTTTTCATTCATGACTTTTGTACGAATGGTCTTGTATTTTTTTGCTAGCTCTTTAGCCTGATCAGCAAGGTAATTTGGTGTGCATATATTCCCAGGCAGGTTTCCCAAATCTTTTGCTTTTTTTATACCCATTGAGAGTGCTATGCCTTTTTTCATACCTTCCGACAGCGCGTTCATCTCTTCCTTTGTAGCTAGAACGTCAATGGATTTTAGATTAGGATTTTTTCCTTTAGTCTTCCCTTTTAGGTTTTGAAATTCATAGAGTCCGTTCTCTATAGACTCGATAAGCTTCTGACACTTCCAAGAGTTCGCTTTTTTGAATTTTGCTACTTCTAGAATACAGACGAGTGCGGATCGAAGGCGCATATCTTTCAATTTCTTGACAAAAAGATCTATCGTCTGAGTAAACTCAGATTCTCTAAATGTGCTCTTAGAGCCAAGCCCCACTATTAAGATCCTCGTGGCGGCGACTCCCTCTACATCTTGAAGGAGAAGGCTTTCGTGCTTTTGGCCTTTTAAATCGCCTCTCTTTATGATTTTTTTAATGTAGCCTCCGCTAGCTTTATCTAGTCGCTTTGCGGATGGAGAGAGAATGCCTTCTTCAAAAACTCCGATGACGATGCAGGGAGTCCTGCTTTTTTCCGGTGCTCCAAGTTTAATGTTATATTTCATCTCGTCTCCAGTTTTCAGTGAGCCTCATTCAGATAGTATAATGCGCATTGTGCTGTTTTGCGCAATTGTCTATTCGGAATACGACGAAAATGATTTTGTACAGATATTTTTTAAAAGAGATCACGCTTGTAGCACTGACTGTTAGCGGGATATTAACGGTTATCGCGATGAGCTGGCGTTTTAGAGGTTATCTTGAGGACGCCGCGTCTGGGTCTCTAAATTCAGAAATTCTATTTGTCTTGATTATTTGGCGTTTGCCGAGTTTCTTAGAGATTGTTATTCCAGTAAGTTTTTTCCTATCCGTCATCTTGGTGTTAGGACGACTATCAGCAGAAAACGAGATGATAGCGATGAAATCTTTCGGTTTGAGCCCTAAAGACATTGGACTTATGATTCTTAGCCTCGCTCTATTTTTTTCTGTGGTATCGGGATTATTAGCGGGTTTTATAAAGCCTTTAGGAGAAAGAAAGGTAGACCAACTGCTTGTCACTCAAGCAAATCAAACAGATTTCGACAAACTTATCTCTGGAAGATTTCAATCCTTTCGGTTCGGTGAAAGAGTAATTTATGCAAGAAAAGTGAGAGATCAAAACCAGCTAGAGGATATTTTTATAAATGCTTTTCATGAAGAGGCTAGCATCACCACGCCGAGGCATTTTTCAACGATCCTGGCTCGTACGGGCTATTTCGACTCCAGGTCTCCTAGTGAGTTGGTGTTGGTGTTACAGGATGGTGCGAGATTTTATGGTCGGCCGGGAATGGCGGACTACGAGGTGATTTCATTCCAAGAGTATGGCCAGCCAATTGAAACACGTTCAACACATTCTGGTGGTATTTCATTTTCATCTATGACCAACTCACAACTAATTAATTCAATGGATCCTGAGGCTTCCGCTGAATTACATTGGAGGCTTGCCATGGTCCTATTGATTCCTATTTTGGGGCTCTTAGCGATTCCTTTTTCTGAGGTCAGTTCTCGGGAAGGTCGTTACGGGAAAGTTGTGCCGGCGATGATAATCTGCTTCCTTTATATTTTTTCTTTAGCAGCAGGTAAATCTGCCATTGCACGGGAGGAGATTCCCTCTTTGCTAGGTCTTTGGTGGGCTCACGCAATTTTTATATTTATTGCCGTGTTTTCTTTTCAAAAGCATAGGATTCCCTCATCCTCAATCATTAGGTTTGTCTTTACGAAGCAGAATCACTCTAGTTCCTGATGCCCTGTCATGCCATGTTAGTTTCTCAGGATCAAAAAGCATCCAGATAAACCCGAGTCCCAGCATCGAAATTGAAAGAAGCGCAAAGAAAAGCCTTGAAAAACACTCTTGCCAACTCAATGTTTGCAGATCTGGGTTCACTAATTTGATTTTCCAAACTTGCATCCCAAGAGTCTGTCCACGCAACCTCCAAAAGTAAGAATAGAAAAGGCATGCTTCAATATATAATCCAAACTGAAATAGAGGTCCTTGCAAAGGGTTTCCTTCATTTATCAAAGCGACAAGCAGAAGTGTAGTAATAAGCCAGATAGCAATGATAAGCAGTGAGTCGTACAATATGGCGGCCAGCCTTCGGAAAAGGCCAGCAGAATCAAACGTTTTTTCCATTAAGTTCTCAATTTAAAAGGTTGATAATTATACTATGAGAAAGCATATAGCGATCATTTTGTTTGTCGCCGCCATTGACATCTCTTTATCATCGGTTTCTGCGCAGAGCTTTGAAGAATATTTGATTTTTGTTCGTGAAAAGGCAATGAAAGCCGGGATTTCGGAGTCATTAATAAATCGAGAGTTTTATGAGCTTAAACCTGACCCAAGGGTCTTAGCTCTAGATAGAAAACAACCTGAGTTTGTTCAGACAACAGAGGATTATCTTAAGGCACGCTTATCCGACAATAGAATCCGCGACGGAAGAAAATTAAGGAGGCTTTATAACGAGGACTTGTTAGCCGTCGAACGAAGTTATCAAGTAGATGCCAACTATATAGTTGCTTTTTGGGGTTTAGAGACAAATTACGGACGTTATCAAGGTAATTATTCTGTGATTCGCTCCTTGGCAACGCTCGGCCATGATCCGCGAAGACATTCTTTTTTTACGCGAGAATTATTAAGTGCGCTAAAAATACTAGAGCAAGGACATGTTGAGTCTAGGTCTTTCGTTGGGGCTTGGGCTGGAGCGATGGGACAGAGCCAATTTATGCCGAGCAGTTTTTTCGGCTATGCTCAGGACTTTGACGGCGACGGCAAAAAGGATATTTGGAATTCAGAATTGGATGTGTTTGCGTCGATTGCTAATTACTTAAACAAAAACGGTTGGGTTTATTCTGAACTATGGGGAAAGAGAGTAAAGGTCCAGAAAGAAATATACGATCTTTTCCCTCCAAAGGCTGGTGAAAGTGGTTGCCGAGCTTCGAATCACCATTCCGCCAAGCTCCCACTGGAAAATTGGAAAAATCTGGGCATTGATTCGGGGAGGCTAACTAAGGGTAAAAAGTATGCTCTTTTGCGTTTGAGTGATGCGCCCGATCAGACTTATTTGGTTGGTAGCAATTTTGGAACTATCTTGCAGTACAACTGCGCGAATAAATATGCAGTTTCTGTAGGGCTGCTGGCCGATCAATTAGCGGAAATTTGACTGGAATTCATAAAAAAGCCTTCCGTTTCAGCAAAGATTTTGCTTCCATCGGCGGAGCGAATTACTCCTCGCATCTGCGTCATTCTGCCTCTTTGCTTTAAAAAATGCCCTTCGAGCTGAGTCTCCGATTCGCAGGGTAGTTCCGCAAAGTAACGAATGCTGCATCTAGCCGTGAAAGCCTTTTTCCCGTTGAGGAAGAGCCAATTTCCCATTACATCGTCAAGGACACTAAATATGATCCCTCCGTGAACTATACCATTATACCCGCAAAGGTTTTTATCCGGTTTAAAGTCAGCGACGCAGACATCGTCCTTGAGTTGGAATTTTAATTGCAGCCCGACAGGGTTATTCGGTCCACAGACAAAACAGTTGTTAGCGTCGGACAAAAGCTTATTCAATTCGAAAAACTCCTTTCTTGCTGAGTCAGGTTGTATAATAGCAATATGCATCTTGAAACACACAAAACATATTGTCCTCACTGTGGTCAGCGGATCGAGTTGGTTGTTGATCTATCGGCAAGTCAAGAGTATATCGAAGACTGCCAAGTCTGTTGTAATCCCTTTGAGTTGAGAATAGTAAGCGATGGAAACGAAAGTTCGATAGAAATATATGGCGATATATAGTCCAGCCGGCTTTACTTTTTAAAAATAATCCTGAGTGCTTTGAATATGAAAAAGAAAGAGGTGGTAGATTTTGCCAAGGCGGCCGAAAAACTTAGACACTCGCGAGCAGAAATAAAGCTGGAGCGAATCCAAGACGCGTTTAGAGTAGCGCGTGGAGAAAAAGACAAAGGAGATAAAAAGAAGCGAAGCAAAAAAGGAAAAGGAAGGAACAAAAAAAAGTGATTATTACCCTTATTAAGCCTCATCTGCCTCGGTTTTTCTAACTAACGATTTTCGGATGATCTCTCTGGTTTCGAAAGCTAGCTGATTAGGATCCGTATCCGAGTTAACTTTAATGGGAAGATGGATTTCCATTCTTACTTTGCCGGGCTTCCAATCAATTGAATCTGTTGCTAGGACATGATGTGTGTCGTGGAGCGTGATTGGTATGATTGGAATTTCTAGATCCTTTGCCATACGGAAGGCTCCTTTTTTAAAAGAACCTAAGCTCCCATCTCTTGATCTAGTACCCTCTGGAAAAAATATGACACAGTCACCCTTCGTCATGTTGCGTTTTGCTTCCCGGAGTGCTTTAAGATCGAATTCCGTATTCTTGCGGTCCACAAATATATTTCCCATTGCAACGCAAGCTTGTCCTAGGAATGGTACTAGCCTTAGCTCTTTTTTCATAACCCATTTTAGAGACCTCCCAAGAAAACCATACAAGATATAAATATCTATCAGGCTCAAATGGTTGGCCACTACTATATAGCTTTGGTTGTCTTGAAAATGTTTTAGGCCAGCAATTTCTAGCTTTATCAGGCAGACTCTGGCGTTGATTTTCGCCCAAAATGAGGCAAGTCTTTGCGAGCCGCTCGCAGGAAGTTTAACAACGGACATCACAACAATACAGCTTCCAATTAAAATTGTTGTCAGAAGAAGTGTCGGAAGGATCGCGAACCATTTGTAAAGTTTAAGCGCGAGACGTTTTAGGAGTCTGTCATCCTCATTTTTATCTAAATTCAGTTTCCGTTTAGTTGTCGCAAACAATCGGAATAGCATTCTTAATCCTGCGCGAAGTTGATCGGAGTATTCCCAGCCGTCGTAATTCGCCACATCTCCCGTCGATGCCCTGGATAATCTGAGGACGCCGAGTGTTGGGTGCATCTGTTGTCCCACATTACAAGACTATTTTTCTTCCAGGAAATCCGGCATCTAAATCTTTCCTCGACAATTACGCTATTGAGATAGTCGAGTAACGGTTGACTCTCTTGATCGGTCATTCCTTCGAATTTTATTGTGTAGGTTGGATTTATCCAGAGTGAAGGCTTTCCTGAAACTGGATGTTTTCTGATTACAGGGTGGCTCTCAAAGCCTGGCTCTCCCTTTTCATTTGTAATTGTCATATTCTCTAAATAATTTTTTAGTTTGGCATTAGGGCCGTAGGACCGAACTGAGCTATGTAATGCTCGAAGCCTACATAGGCTCTCCTGCATACCGATAGACAGGGACTTGTAAGCGTCCTGGAGGTTTGCAAAAAGCGTGTCGCCGCCTTTTGGCGGCACGTCCACGGCATAAAGCAATGTTCGCGCCGGAGGTTTTTTTTGAAATGTGAAATCAGTGTGCCAGCCGGATCCGAAGGTATGGTGTGACCTCTCGTTCGCCTCCTTCAGTATCGGGACGACATCTGGATAATCTTTGAGCCCTGCAAGGTAAGGCGTATCGCCGACGCCTCCAAATTTTTTAGCTAAATTGGTTAGGTCACTTGGTTTGAGTCGTTGGTCCCTAAAACATAAGACGAGATACCGCGAAAAAGCTTTTTCAACAGAAGAAAACGTTTTTTCATTCATGTTGACGAGTTGAGCATTAATCACTTCTGCACCTAAGGACTTTGCAATAGGACGGATTTTCATCGCATGTAAACCTTTATCAGTGACCTCTCAATAATAACTCAAAAGGTTCGTCGTAAGCCAAGGGTAAAGGTCACATCAGGAGCTGTATCGGTAGCGATGTCTTCGCTGAGTGAGAGGTCTAAGGCAACTGTCTCGCCCATCTTCACCGTACTTCCCAAGACCAGTTGGACACTCGTGTTGCCGAGTTGCCTCAAATCACTTGAATAAAAAGGGGTGTGATAATCGATCTGCGCTTTAAGATTTAATCTCTCTTTAACCCTCCACCCAATTTGCGACGACCCGAAGTACACTAATCCTTTTACTTTTGTTTCGAAAAGTTTGTCGGCGTTGTTTTTCAAAACGCCGAGAGTTTGATTAAAGTTCAACCTCGGAAACCTAGAGATAGTCTGATTGCTGTAATGAACCATGGAAAAAAAACTGGTGAATTCTGATCCAGATAAATTAGAAAATTTTCCTGAAGGGAATTTTACGCCGGCAGATATCCCTAAGCGCTGGCTTTTTCTGCTTGACAATTTTTTAGAGAAAATAAAAGAAATATCGCCGAGTGCAACAGTTCGGGCAGGGCCTAGAGTAAAAGATTCTTTCCCATTGTTTTGCACTTGAAACAGTAAGCGGTTTTTTTTTACAAGACTTCGACCGCCGTTCGGCAAACCAAAAAAAGAATGCCAGTTTTCTATGAATCCATCAAGATTGCCTCCGCTGTGTCTCAAGTAAGGTATTACAAGCGAAAGTTCTACATCCTTGCCGATTCCGTAGTCAATAGTCAGCTCCGTATTAAGGCTCTCTCCATCTAAAATAACAGATTGCTTTTCGTTCGTACTTTTGTTGAAGTTATTCGAAAGAGACGCGTGTATGGTCCCTCTGAGGGTTCCTTCAGGGAGCGTATTCGCTGATCTTGGCGCTGGTAGTCCATGAATTTTGACTAGAGGACTAAAATTTGAAACAGCGAAGGGGCTAGCAATTGAGATCTCGGCCTTCGCGGATGTCGAGCAAATAAGTAAGACCAGGATAGCAGTTTTAAGTATATCTTTGCTTTTCATATGATCGTAAACTTATATGTATGTCGTAGTGGCGGGTTCTATACGATTTTTACAAGAGTAAGCGAAGAGAT
>MDTA01141572.1_pt1 | contig 30124 bp, 31 predicted proteins | sample 811151 | NCBI WGS metagenome assembly MDTA01 (sample SAMN05326648, study PRJNA326480) | marine metagenome | isolation source: seawater | place: Indian Ocean: South | collected 2010 | reverse complement strand
AACTTTTTAAAATCAAAAAATTATTTTTTTATTATTAAATTACAAAATCAAAAAGTAGGTTATTTAAGATACGAGAGAAAATTAGATAAATTTGAAATTTCAATAGCCATTATAGAAAAATATCAAAATAAAGGTTTGGGCAAACAGGCTTTTCACTTATCAAAAGGTAAAATAAAAGCAAGACCAATTATTAGTAGAATAATTAAAGAGAATAAGCGTTCAATTAAATTTTTTAAAAGCATTAATTTTAAAAAATACTATGAAACTAAAAAATATATTGTATTACTTTATAGATCATAACTAACTTTTATCTATGAAAAAAAAAAATAATTCACTTAAAATTATAAATAATATTCAGAAAATAAGATCAAAAAATAATGTTAATTGGATGGATATTTTAAGGTTAGCGTACAAACATGACCCTAAAAATGCATCAAAGATAATGAAAAAAATTTATATAGATGACATGAAAATTTCTAAATTAGTGAAGAAGCTCAATTCAATTTAAATAACAAATGAAAGTTCCATATATCATTGCAGAATTATCCTGTAATCATTGTCAGAATTTAAATAAAGCAAAAAAAATAATTGATCTAGCAAAAAAAAGTGGGGCTGATGCTGTTAAGCTACAAACTTATACAGCAGACTCTATGACTTTAAATATTAAAAAAAAAAATTTTAGAATCTCAGATGGTCTTTGGAAAAATAAAAAACTTTGGGACCTTTATGACAAAGCAAGTACACCATATGAATGGCATGCTCATCTTTTTAAACATGCAAAAAAAAAGAAAATAAAAATTTTTAGTTCTCCTTTTGATGAGGACGCTTTAATTTTATTAGAAAAATTAAATTGCCCAATTTATAAAATTGCATCTTTCGAAATGACAGATTTAAATTTAATTAAGCAAGTTGCAAAAACGAAAAAACCAATGATTATCTCTACTGGTATGGCTTCTATTGATGAAATAGCTGAAGCCTATAATACAGCAAAAAAAAATGGATGTAGAGATATAACGTTATTATACTGTGTAAGTAACTATCCTTCTAAGGTTGAAGATTTTAATCTAAATAACATTAAAATTTTAAAAAAAAAATTTAATTGTAAGATTGGCTTTTCAGATCACAGTAATGATCCTCGAATTGCTTCCGCGGCTGTAGCAGCTGGTGCAGTTGTTTTTGAGAAACATTTAATATTAAATAAAAATGATAGATCCTTTGATAGAAAATTTTCAGTAAACGGTAAGGAATTTTTAGAATATAAAAAAAATATTGATTTTAATTTTAATTTACTTGGAAAAGATAAATTTATTAGAAGTAAGTCCGAAAATAAGTCAAAAATCTTTAGAAGATCTATTTATGTTATTAAAAATATAAAAAAAGGTGAAAAGTTTACTAAAAAAAATATAAAAACATTACGTCCCGCCTTAGGTATTGAAGCAAAATTTTTTGAAAAATTACTCTATAAAAAATCTTCTAAAAATTTTAGATACGGTGAAGTAATTAAAAAAAATATATTAAAAAAATTAAGATAATTAACTGATAGATTAAAATTATGTTTTTAGAAATAATATTTTTTTTTATTTCCACACAATTAATTTTTTTTTCAATTATCGGATATGGAAATTTATTTCTTACAAAAAAAAATAGTTTAAATTTATTTTTTTTTATATCTTTTATACTAGGCTTAATATTTTTAAACATTATTGGATGTATATTTTATTATCTCAGTATCAAGGAACAAATTATAAATCTTGGAATTTTTATAATTGGAATTATGATTTTTATAAAAAAAAATGATTTATCAAAAATAAATTTGAAAAACTATATATTTTATAATTTAATATTTTTTAGTGGAATCATTTTATCAAAATTACATGAGGATTGGCCATATCACTTTTCTTATATCGATCAAGTTGCAAGATTTGATCCAATAATTGGAATTGGAAATATTGACACAATTCATATTCTATCGACTTCATTTTTATCTTATTTTCAAAAATTGCTATTTTTACCATATTTTGATTTTAAAATGATCATGATACCAATTTATCTGATATATTTAAATTTTTTAATTTTTTTAATAAATGAATTAAAATCTCAAAAAAATTTAATAAAATTCATTTTTTTATTAATAACATCAATTTTAATAATAAAAATAAATAGAATTGCAGAGTTTGGGTACGATTATACTTATAATTTTTTACTATTATCTATAATAGCAATTTTTCTTAAAAATAATTTTTCCCCAAATAAATATATTGTGTCGTCAAGAATTTTATATTTAATAATATTTGTATACTGTGTATCTATTAAAGTGACAGCTTTATTTTTTCTGCCAATATTAATTTCTATTTATGTTTTTGAAAAACAAATATTTAAGTTTGATTCATCTAAAATATTATATTTTTTGACAGGTCTATTGATATTTACTTTTGTTTTAGATAATTTTTTAAGAAGTGGGTGCATATTTTATTTCCTAGAAAAAACCTGTTTTACTAATTATTTTAGTTGGACTGTAGATTACTATCGTATTGAAGATCATGCATTACAAGTAAAATTATGGGCTAAAGGTTTCTATGTTCAAAATCTTCAACAAAATCCATCCGTTTACTTATCGAATTTTAATTGGATCAGTACTTGGATTAATAAACATTTTTTTTATAAAATATTCGAATTTATAATTTTTCCTATTTTTTTTTTAACATTTTATTTATTTTTTTCAAAAAAGAGTAAAATGGTAAAAATTAATAAGTCTTGTTTATATATTTTTTTAGGTGCTACAATATCTGTCATTTTTTGGTTGTTTCAAATACCACAGCTTAGATTTGCTTCTTCAATATTAATATTTTTTTTCTGCACAATAATTTTAATTACGAACTTCAAAATAAATATAAAATCAAATCTAATTTCTCAAATTTTAATCGTTTTAGTATTAATTTATAATATAAAAAACTTTAATAGAATTTCTAACGAATTTCAAAGAAATGATGCATTGAATTTTATAGACTTTCCATTCCCTCCTAACAAAAAAATTCAATTAGAAGATAGACAAATAAAATTTTCATTATATAAGAACAAAAAAATTAATGACCATAGATGGTTTAAAATAATATCTAACAATTAATGAAAAAAAAAATTGCTCTAATTACTGGTATAAGTGGTCAAGATGGAGCGTACCTAGCAGAATTTTTATTAAAAAAAAATTATAAAGTAATCGGTGCTGATAGACGATCATCTAGAGACGATAAATGGAGACTTAGAGAGCTTAATATACATAATAAAATAATTATTGAGGACTTTGAACTCACCGAAATAACACAAATTTCTAGAATATTAAAAAAATATAAATTTGACGAAATTTACAATCTAGCTGCTCAATCTTTTGTTGGATCTTCTTTTGATACACCCCTTATAACTGCAAACGTAACAGGTCTGGGTGTTCTTAGGATGCTAGAAGTTATCAGAAACTTAAATTATAAACCAAAATTTTATCAAGCATCATCTTCTGAAATGTTTGGTGATGTTTTAGAAACCCCCCAAAAAATAACAACCCCATTCAATCCAGTAAGTCCGTATGCAATTTCCAAATTATTTGGTCATTATATAACTATAAATCACAGAAAAGCTTATAATATCTTTGCAGTCAGTGGAATTCTTTTTAATCATGAGTCACCATTAAGAGGTGAGGAATTTATAACTAGAAAAATTTCTGTAGGTCTCGCCAAAATTAAGTTTGGAAAACTAAAATGCCTAGAATTAGGAAATCTTGAAGCAAAACGTGACTGGGGATTTGCGAAAGATTATGTTGAAGCAATGTGGTTAAGTTTACAAAGGAAAAAGCCTGTAGATTTTGTTTTAGCTACAGGAAAAACTTATACAGTAAGACAATTTATAAATGAGGCTCTTAAATATTATGGTTTTAAAGCTTATTGGACAGGTAAAAATGATAAAGAAAAATTAATTTTAAAAGAAAGCAAGAAAGTAATTATTAAAATAAATAAGAAATTTTATAGACCTAATGAGGTTAATAAACTTTTGGGAGACCCAAAAATGACTAAAAGATATTTAAATTGGAAGCCAAAAGTAAATTTTAAAGAGTTAGTTAAATTAATGTGTGAAGCGGACATTAAAAGATATAAAAACTAAATAATGGAAAAATTTTTTTTTTCATTTTTAATTTGTCTATTATCTACATCCTTGATCTATTTTATAGTCAAAAAAATTTCTTTATTTTCCTATATACCTAATCAAGGTCACAAAGAGAATTTTAAGAATAATATATATATAATTGGTGGTTTAGTAATATTTGTAAATTTTATTATTTTTTTTTTTCTAAAATTTATTAATTCAGATTATGCCTTCCTGACTTTTTTTTGCCTACTATTTCTAATAGGTATTGGATCAGATATATTCAATCTTAGTGCAAAATTTAGATTGTTTTTTATTTTTTTTATTTCTTATTTTTTGTTATCGAGCGTCGATGTATATGTGTGGGATTTTCAATTTAATTTATTAAATGATTTTATTAAAAGTCATTATTGGGTAGGAATTTTATTTTCTGCAATTTGCCTTGCAACATATGTAAACGGAATGAATTTTATAGATGGAATTCATGGATTGGTTATAATTTATAATTTGCTGACAATTTTATTTATAAATATTTTTTTAATTTATATTATAAAAATAGATTTTTTTATTTTGAGCACAATTAATCTTATTATACCTGTCTTGATTATTTTATTATACTTGAATTTAATAGAGAAGGTTTTTTTAGGAGACTCAGGTTCTTACCTAATTGCTTCTATCGTTGCATATTTTGTTTTGTTGTTATCTCAAGATAAAATTACATCTCATCCATATGTTTATGCGAATTTACTAATATATCCGGCTTTTGAAGTTTTTTTTTCGATTTTTAGAAAAATATATTACAAGAAAAATCCCTTGCATCCAGATAGAAGACATTTGCACCACATTTTAGAAAATATTTTAAAAAAAAGATATATGTACAACAGTATTAAATCAAAAATTTATACATCTCTTATAATTAATTGTGTTATTATAATTTTTTTTATAGTCACTTTACTTTTCTATAATTTAAAGTGGTTATTAATACTTAATATTTTTATTTTTTGTTTTATTTATACTCTTGCATATCTAAAATTAATTAAGTTCAAGCTTTGATTTTTTTTGAAAAAAAAAATAAAAATCCCACTATAAAAAAGAAGAAAAAACTAAGCCAATTATTGAAAAAATTTCCTGAGGGTGCCAATGGGAACATAAGTGCTAAAATTCCACTGTTCAATATATAAAATTCTTTAAAATACTTTTTTTTAATATTTTTCTTTAAAACAAAATATAAATTATAAATTGAATAAAACAAAAATATAATTAAAAATATTGTTCCAAATAATCCAAGTTCAGATAAAAATTGCATATAATAATTATGTGGATGGGTAGAGCAACTATGTCTATTTATATAATAATTTGGGTTTTTACATTCAACTCTAAACCTTTTAATACCTACTCCTAAAAATTTATTATCATTATAAATTTTATAAGCTGTTTTATAATGACTTTCATGCACATAACTGAATAATCTAACGTCAATAATTTTATTTCCATCACTGATCAGCATAGAATTTATAATAGACTTAAGGTTTCTCTCAAACCCACCTGAGAAAAAAATTAATATAGTAGAGATAATGCCTAAAAGAATAAGATGTTTTATTTTATTATAAAAACTGATCACTACAGGAATTATAAGAATTACAAATAATAAAAATAAAAAAAATGCTGTCCTTTCTCCAGAAATACTTATTCCTATAAAAAAAATTAAAATTATTAAAAAAAAATTTAATTTTTTAAATTTATCAATTGAAACAAATATGTATGATGCAAGCAGTATTGGTAGAATTCTAATTAAATAACTACCAAAAACCATTTCATCCCCAAAAAAACCTGAGATTCTATTATCTACAATTTTTTTCCAACCAAAAATATTATACTCTGTTAAATATTGAATTAAACCGTCAAAGACTAATGCGATAACTAATATTATATTAATCTTTATAAAATTTTTTAAAAAAAAACTGCTATTCTCAATGCAATAAGCAACCATCATAGCAAGGATGTAGAATCTAAAATACAAAAAACTAGATTTTATAGAAAAAAAATTAAAATTTAAAAGACTATTAACAACAATATATAAAAAAAAAATAGCAAAAAAATAGGTGAAATAACTTTTAAAATAAGAAAGTTTTTTGACGGTATACAAGTGGTAAATAAAAATTATTATACCAACATTTAGGGCAATTTCAGGTAATAAAGGTCCAGTTATTAATAATGGTATCAGTAATATATTAATCCATGATAACAAATCTAGAATTTTAAAATTTTTATATTTGATCATATATTAGGTTTAATTTTTTTTTTATTTTTTCACTATTAAATTTTGCATTAAACAATCTAAACGAATTTTCACTAAAATTTTTCAAAGATTTATTGCTTAATAAAAGTATTTTTTTTGCGCAATCGTTAGGATCGTTTTTTTTAAATTTGAAACCATTATAACCATCTTCAATCATTTCATTCATTCCAGAGCCATATACGTTAGAAATTATTAAAGGCATAGAATTTGATATCGCCTCTAAAATAGAAATACCAAAAGACTCAGCTCTAGAATTAGAGCTCTGGAGAAATATATCGCTTTTTTTGAACAAATTGTCCTTTTCAACTTCAGATATGTTTGTTTTTATTTTAATTCTTTTTTCTAAAGAATTTTTTTTTATCAAATTTTCTAAATATCCTCTCCTTATGCCTGATCCAACAATAGTTAAATAATAGTTTTTTGGTAACAAATTCAGAGAAAGAATTGATGTCTTGTAGTCTTTGTAATCTACAAGTCTTCCAATTGATAATAAATTTATATTCTCCCGACTAAAGTTTCTGATAGAAGAACTTGATAGATTATTAACTAATGGCGGAATAATTACAGTTTTTTTATAAAAATCATTTAAATCTTTTGAACTATCTCTATAAATTGAGGATAAGCATATTATTTTAAAAACTTTTTTAAGAAATAAATATTGAAATGGTTTAAAGAAAAATTTTATTATTTTTTGATTAATAATATCACTTCCCCATGTAACTATTAACTTCTTAGATTTTATAAATGCAAATAAAATACTTGGTAATGGATTAGGTGTAAAAACATGTACTATATCGTATTTATCTTTATATTTTATTATATATTGAATAAATTTAAGCGAGAATGGTGTAGAAAAAAAATTAAAATTTTCCTTAAATCTAAATATAGTATAATTTTCACTTTTATTAACGCTGCTTTTAAATTTCGAAAAACACAAAACATCAATCTGATAATTGTCATTATTTTTTGATAAAGAATCACACATATTTTTTGATAATATTTCTATACCACCAAATTCTGGAGGAAAATATTTTGTGATAACTAAAATTTTTTTTTTCATAATTTTAATAATTTTCTTATTAATAAGCTTGGGTATTTAAAAATATTTATTTTTTCATTATAGCTCAAATTTTTGAATTTTTTTTTATTACTTAACTTATCACTATAATAATATAGCAATAAATTTTTTTGATTTAAGCATTTTGGATGATTTAGGAATTCCTCAGTTACTGCAAATTTAAAATCTTTATAATTAAGTGCGTAATTCTTAAAAAAATAATATTTAATAGCTGAATTTATAAAACATGAAATTTGATCATTCTGTTGAGTACTAGAAATTGAAGACTCATGTTGATTATATATAATTAATTTTTCTTTAATATTTCCTACTTTACCAATTAAGCTTAACTTCCACCATAGATCATAATCTTGCGCAAATCTTAATGATTCATCATAAAAATTAACTTGTTTAGCAAATTCTTTTTTAAAGATAATACTACTATGCACAAAACAATTTGAATACTCTAATTTTTTTATAATTTTTTCGTGGGAAAATTCTATAGACCAATTAATTTTTTTTTTATTTTTTTTTATGATTTCGCAGTTGGTACCACACATAATTAGATTATTATTTTTGATAAATTTTATTTGAGTTTGAAATCTATTTCTTAGCGAAATATCATCAGCGTCTTGTCTTGCTATATAATATCCACTTGAATGTTGAATTCCAAAATTCAAAGCTTTGGTCAAGCCCTCATTTTGTTTGCTTAAAAGTATTATTCGATCATCCTTTTGTTTAAATTCCTCACAGATTTTGAGACTTTTATCTGTTGAGCCATCATTTATTATAATTAACTCAAAATTTTTGTAACTTTGATCTAATATGCTTTCAATACTTTTAGCTATGAAACCTTCGGCATTATAAACTGGTAACAAAACTGATATTAAACTATTATCTTTACTCACGTGAATTTAAGGTACCCGTTAATTTTTCCTAACATTAATCCTAAATGTTTGGTTGATTGTGAAAAATTAAAAAAAATTAAATAATATAAAATAGCAAAAAATGACTTTGAGACTGAAAAAAAAATTATATATTTTCCAAGTTTATTATTGAATTTTTTTAATAAAGCACCTTGTCCATTTCCGTAGCTACTAAATTTTTTAAAAATAAACTTTAATTTCAAGTGAATGTCGTCATTTGGATGGTTTAAATATATTCTTCCATTATAATAAATTCTTTTTCTTTTTATCAAAGATTTCAAAATAAAATCAGTTTCTTCACCACTTCCAAAGGCACTGCCAATACCAAATTTTTCGTCAAAAATAGTTTTTTGTCTTATGGTATTCTTTAACCACATTGAGGATGCTAAACAACAGTTCCAATTTCTTTTATTTATTCTTATAATTTTATTTGACATTGATAGAACCAGGGGTTTTTTTTGGTTATTTAGAATTTTATTAAACAGAATATCTACATTATTTTGATTTATAAAATTAAAACTTTTTAAAAAATAATCGTTAGGTATTAAAACATCATCATCTAAAAAGGTTAAATATTTTGATTTTGAAGAATTTATACCTAAATTCTTCGCTTGGGACAGATTACTTTTGATCAATTTAATACATTTAATATTTGAGTTTAACAATTTTACATTTAAATGATTATTTTTTTTAAATTGATCTATAATAAAAATACTGATTTTAAACGACCCCTTCTGACTCAAAATTTGTGAAATTAGATTTGAGAGATTATTTAAATTTCTATTTGTTGGTATAACTACATCTATAGACCTATGACTATATTGCATTGAATAATTTTCTTTCCATTTCAATACAAATGTCTTGGGAAAAATTACTCTCAATATATTCTCTTGCTTGTTTTCCTACTGTATTAAATTTTTTATTATTTCCAAAGTTTAAATTAATCTGTTTAATTAATTTCTCTTTATTTGGTGCTAAAAATCCAGTTTCATTGTTTTTTATAATATTAGAAATACCACTATTCGATATTGCAAAAACCACTAGTTCACATGACATTGCTTCTAATATTGCCTTTGGTGAGCCTTCTATTTTTGAACAAGTTATAAACGATGAATAATTTGAAAAAACTTTTGCAACATCATCATAATCAACTGGACTTAGTATTTTAACTTTAGAATTTGTTTTTTTTATATAATTAATTAAATCTTTTCTGAGAGGTCCATCTCCTATAATATCAAGGTCTATACCTGTGTGATTTGCAACATCAATCAATTGGAATAAATTCTTTTGTTTTACAAATCTCGAAATATTTATACATCTATTATTATAAATATTGCTCGCTTTTTTAAATTTTTGTGTATCAACTGAATTTGGAATAATGCATATTTTGTCCTTTTTAACTTTATATTTTTTTATAACAAATTCTTTAATTTCACTTGTTGTAACAATAATTTTATCAGAATATTTATAAGTAATAAGAGAATTTAAAAAATAAAAAAAATATTTAATATAAGAAATATTCCATAGTCTAAAATTCAATGTTGGCTCCCACCCTGCTCTACATACTACTTTTTTTTTAAAAAAAAATTTAATTAAAATTGCTATAATTCCAGAGGAAATTTGATGAGTTTTCAATATATCGCTTGTTTTGATAAAATCCTTTAATACCCAAGGTGATATTAATATTATTATAAACTTTGTTAGAACGTTGTTGTTAAAGTATTTGAACAAAGGAAATATTTTTATATCGCCTAATTCTCTACTAAAATTTAAATCATTATTGTTTCCGAAAGTAACAAATTTTAAGGTAAAATTATTATTAATAAGCTTTTTGTAATAATTAATTTCTCTTTTAAAAATTTTTTTATTTTTCCAAATTTCCAAAGACATTCCAAAAGAAAAAAGTGTGGTGATATTTTTTTTATAATTTGTATGCAATTGCGTAAGCTCTTTTTGGATCAGAATGTATTTTTTTTACAAAATATAATTTTTTTTTTTCGATTTCATTAACCAATTGAACAATTTCATTAAATTGAGACATCGTATAATCATCAAATACAATTATGTCATTTTTAAGTTGTCTTTTTGCAACCCACTCAAATTCATACTTTACAGTTTTTTTGTTATGCGCTCCATCTAGAAATGCAAAATGAATTCTATCTAATTCAATTTTTTTTAAAATTTTCTCACTTCTACCTTGTTTGAATTCAATATATTTAAAAAGTTTGTTCCAATTATTAAGTAGTTCTATTCTTGTAGATTTTCCATTAAAATCTTCAATACAATTCCAGATTATTTTTTTGTTATGAGGTAATATATCAACAGTAAATATTTTCCCATCTTTTTTTCTATCTAACAAAGCTTTAGCCATACAGATTGAAGAAAAGCCACGGGCAGTTCCGGTTTCTATGATATTAAAAAAATAATTTTTTTGTGAGATATATTCTGATAACTCAGAATATAATATTCTTCCATGTTGATAATTAATTTCCGAATTTTTAATTACTACCTGAGTTTTTAATGCTAAATTATCTAACCAATCTTTATTTAAGTTAAACTCCTTACTTTTTTCATACGTATCAATATTTGAATAAGTTTTATTTTTTATTTTATTAAAAATTTCTAAATACTTTTCTCTGTTTTTTTCCCACAACAAAATACCAAAAGGGTACCCAATTTTAAAAAAAAAAAATAAATATTTAAAAAAAAATAACTGAATTTTAAACATAAAAACTTCGATACCACTCAATGAATTTTCTCATACCCTCATCTATTTTTGTAAATTTATAATTTTTTAAGAAATCTTTTATTAATTTCTTATTGCAACCATAGGTCTTATAAACATCACCCTCTTGTTTTTTTAAAAATTTTTTTTTAAATCTAATACCTAATATTTTTTCAATTAATTTTACAAAATATTTTAAACTTACTATATTGCTACTGCATACATTGTAAATTTGGAAATGTTTTCGTGGTTTTTTTTTAATTACTTTTACTATTGTTTCTGCGACATCATCTATATACGTAAAATCTCTAAAATGATTTCCTTTATTGTGTAAATTTATTCTATGTTTACTCATTGCAGCTTTCACAAATTTATAAGGTGCCATATCTGGTCTGCCATATGGTCCATAGACTGTAAATAGTCTTAATACAGTAATTGGTAATTTATAAATATTACTGTAGGAAAAACCTAAAATTTCGTTCGACTTTTTTGTGGCAGCATAGAATGATAATGGATTATCAGTATTACTATTTTCTTTTATTGGATATCTATTTTGATCACCGTAAACTGAACTACTTGAAGAAAAAACAAAATGGAATACTTTAAATTTTTTAGATAAATCTAGTATATTTTGAAAACCCTGTATATTTGAACGATAATAAACATCTGGGTTAAAAATTGAATATCTCACACCAGCCTGCGCTGCTAAATGAATAACATATTTTATTTTATTATTTTTAAATAAAGTTTCTAATTTTTTTCTATTTGCCAAATCAATTTTAACGAAAATAAATTTTTTTTTATTTTTTTTGAGAATATTTAATCTGGCAAGTTTTAAATCCACATCATAATAATGATTTAAATTATCTAACCCAATAATTTTATAATTTTGAGAAATTAGTAATTTACATACATGGTACCCTATAAATCCAGCACAACCTGTTACAATTATCATTTTTTTTTAAAGTCTATAAAACTTTTTCCATTGAGGTATTTGATTATTATAAGAATATTTTTCAGCATCAATATATGCATTATCTAATATTTTTTGTAAATCAGAAAATTCGCTTTGATATATATTTTGATAAATATAATTCACCATTTCCTCAACATTAAAATTGTTTGTTTTGAACCCATTTACTTTGTTTATTAAAATATCCTGGGTTTGTCCCACGTTTGTTGAAACTATTGGAATCTTTGAAGCAAAGCACTCCAGCAGTGCTCTTGGACCCCCCTCCTCTCTTGAACAAAATAAATATGTATCTAGTGACTTATACGATTTGATAATATCTTCATATGAGCGAAAGTACCTATGATAAAAGGGTACTCCCATTTTTCTTAAACCAATTTTGGTATAACCTCTGGATGGACCTGTTAAAAATATATACAAATTAGGTATTTTATCTTTAAGAATTTTTATTACTTTTAAGAAAATATCTGGTCCCTTGATAAGTTTGGGATTATTTCCAAAAAACCATCCATCACCATCTTTTTGAAAATTTCCAATCACAAATGCATTTTGTGGAATTTTATAATAATCTCTAATTGTTTTTTTTGAAACTGAGGATAAATTTTTAAAAATTCCAAAATCAATAGATATTGGTATTTTCATAATTTTGTCGTGAGGAACGTTATTCTCTAAAAGAGCCTGCTCAATTTTTTGGTTTGTAACCTGAATACGATCAATTTTATTCAAATTTTTATTTATTATTGAAATTTCATTATAAAATTGATTTTTATCATATGTGCCATGATAATACGGAAAACAAATACTATTTTCAAAACTATTTATATTTTTTAAAGCGAAGTATTTTGACATTATAATATTCTTTTTACTTTGTTTGTTAAATAAAAATTTTTCATCAAAAGTTACGTAATCAAAAATCTGGGTTAAAAATTTTCTATACTCTATGGATATTTGCCTCAAAACCCAGTTTTTATTCTCTGATTTTATAAATAATATTGAACCATCAGAAATTTTTTTTTCAAAAATATTAAAAAATTGGTACATTTTTTTTTTTAATTTAAATAATTGGCTCACGTTTTACCCCTTAATTTTTTCTGAAAATTTAAAATAAATAAAATTAATAAATAAGTAAATAAATTGAAATATATTAATTTTTTTTAATATAATTTTTCTCTTATGATATAATGACGTGATAAAATTGAAAAATTTTTCGTATTTAATTGTACTATCTATTGTATGAAACCTTTTGTTATTTTTGTTTTTAAAATATAAATGAATTTTTTTAAATAAATCTTTTTTACTTCTAAATAAAAACCTTTTATCGTTAATCAATTCTGGATGACCGCCGCTCTTCAATCCTAAAGGAGTAAGACCACATGCAATCGCCTCTAAAAGGGAATTAGAACAAGGGTCATTTTTTGAGGCTGTAATATATAGTTTATGTTTTCTTAAAAAAACTGATAATTTGTTCTTATCCATTGGCTTAAATATTTTTATATTTTTAAATGCAATATCTGAATTTCCTACAAAATTTATTTTATATTTTCGAAAATTAATATTTTCATCAAGATATTTATAATACAAGAAACCCTTATTAAAATTTTTAGACCAGCTTGAAATGATAATACTATTTGTTATTTTTTTTGTTTTTTTTTTATAATAGAACCTTGAGTCGGCACTATTATAAATGACAGTATTTTTTTTATTTTTAAAATTTAATTTATTTTTTGACCATTTTGACTGATAAATTGTAGCGTCAGCAACATATTTATTTAATAAAAATGCTAGTTGGTCTCTATAATCTTTCCTATTGGTATATTTGCTGATTGGACCATCTATCCTATGAACAAAAACCTTATTATGTAATAAAAATTTTGCAAAGATGGCTTTGATAAAATTATGATGACTATTTATTAATATGACATCAGCATCTTTTATACTTCTAGCAAGAATATTTCTTTTATTAAGTTTAAATTTTAAATAATTTAAAAAGTTAAATCCTCCACCGAAGGATTTTTTTTTTAAATTAACTAAAACGAAAATACTATTTTTTTTCAACTATGATAAACCATCCAGATGTTATTTTTTCACTCAAATATAAAGTTTTTCTGTCTATAATTTTTAATAATGGAGAAAATACTCTAAATAATATTTTATTTATAATTCCCAAAAGATTTCTTTTAGAACATAAACTACTAAATAACCAAAAATCGTTAATTACCGAAAAAACACCCCCCATATTATTAATGCTAATTACTTTAAAATCCATTTTTTCTAAGCACTCTTTAAATTTCGTGTCTGTCCATCTCTGATAATCCTTTGGATCTTCGTGTTTTCTAAATATAAAAGGCATAGAAATAAATCCTAAACCACCTTTTTTTAATATTTTATGAGCACTTTTCAAACATTCTTCAGGATATTCGAGATGTTCTAAAACTTCTGATAAAATAAAATAATCAAATTTTACATTCTCTATTGCAAAATTATTTGCATCTAATTCATAATCTGGATTAGTTGTTTTGTCTTTATTTAAGTAATAACAATCTAAATTATTGTTTGGTTTAAAAAGTCCTCTCTTATTCTCTTTTTTACCACCTATGTCTAAAACGGTACCACTTAAATGATTTGTCTCCTTAAAATAAAAATAATCAATGTAATATCTTCTTGCTGAAATCATTTTTGTATTTTTAAAATTAAATCTGAATAATTTGGTCCAAATTTATTATAATAAATTATTTCACCATTAAACTTGTCTAATATATTTTCTAGTTTTAAGCCACCTACTGGATCACTTTCTGTTGGTAGTTTGTCATAAGTAAATGAAAAAATTAGATAGCCTTGATTTTTTAATATTTTGCTCCATGCATTAGCTGTTTTACTTGGATCCTGAGACTGATCAAAAGAATTAGAATATAATAAATCAAATTTATTATTCCAATTTTCTGGCAAATCATCAAAGCTTGCTATTAATGTATCTTTTCTTTTAGCTTGAGGATTTATTTCTACTCCATAAACATTAAGACCATCACTGAAGTTTTTAATATCTGATCTTTTATAATTTAATATAGAGGGGACAAGATTATTAAAACCACGTCTATTAATTTCAGTGTATTTAACTATTTTTTTTAAAATAAAATCACCAAAAATAAATCTAAAAATATCAACCTCTCTTCCACTCCTTGTTCCTAGGCAACAAATTTTTTTAATTTTTGGATCGTTTATAATTTTAAACCATTCTTCGACATGCTTGTAACCTACTTTGCAATAAGTAAATTTGCTTTCAGACCGTTTAATCTGATTTTTTAAATATTCATCTCTACTAAATTTTTTTTGATATGTTTTCAATTTTTATTATAATTTAAATTTACTTTGAGGTTAAAGAATTTTTATGCTTAACGTAATTATATAAAGGACACTCTAAATGATAAATTTTTTTCTTTTCTATTCTGGAAAATAAATCTTCATCTTCAAATATTCTTTTATCTTTGTTGTAAGACCCTATTATTTCTAAATAAGAAGTTCTAAACATAATACCACATGCAAGAAAATTATTTTGAAAATTTTTCACTCCTAATATCTTTTCATCATTACTTGTTTCAAAATAATCACAAGAGACAGCTATATAGTTAGGATTAAATTTAAGGAAATTATATAACATATATAGAAAGGGTGGTTGAACAAAATCATCTGCATCAACTCTGACAAAAAATTTTCCTCTTGCATTCTCTAACCCTACTTGCGAAGCTGCACCTACTCCTAAATTTTTTTTGTTTTTTATCAGTTTAATATTAGGATGATCCAAAAAACTTTCAATTATTTCCACAGAATTATCGTTACTACAATCATCTACTATTATTATTTCATAACTTTTCGTGTCGATATTCTGATTTAATAATGACCTGATGCATCTTCGAATTAATTTAGAATAATTATAATTTGTTACTATTACTGATATATCCATTAAAAATCTCTTAAATATATTGGTGTATCTTCTTTCTTACTTTTTTTAATTTTTTTTTCCAATAAGTTTATCAAAGTATTCAGGTGAAAGACCAGTGGCTGGCCTTTTACAAACAATATCCTCTTTACGAATTCTGTGATTTTTATTTATTTTTCTAGTTGTATAAATTGCCCTTCTCGCATTTATTCTAGATTTTGATTCTGTTTTTATCTTTTTTTTAATATTATCTTTCATAGAAGCTAAAACTTGTTCAAAATTTTCATTTAATTTTTTTAAATCTTTTAAATCTGCAGAGTGATAATGATCATTGCCTTTGAGTTTTTTATTATGCGTAAAATGTTTCTCAATAACCATAGCGCCATTTAACCATGCAGTTATTATATTTAGATTAAAATTTTGGAAGGTATGATCAGAATAACCTATAGGTATACTCTTAAACTTATCTTTTAATTTATTTATTAATCCTAAAAATGCATTATCGTTTTTTGTTGGATAATTTAACACACAATGGAGTAAAATTATTTTGTTATGATAATTTTTAATTAACCTAACAGCTTTATTAATCTCAGATATATTACTGGCTCCTGTTGATAATATAATCGTTTTTTTGAATTTGGATATTTCTTTTATTAGTGGATAATTTGTTATATCTGAGGATGATATTTTAAAGACATTTACTAATTTATTAATTTTTTTTGCGCCATTAATATCAAATGGAGTGCACATAAAATCAATCCCATATTTTTTGCATTCTTTATGTAATTTTTCGAAATTAGAAAAATTAAATTGATCGTATTTTTTAAATAGTTGAAATTGATTTTTTGATTTTTCTTTTTTTGTATCCCAATATGCAGGAGATTTTTTTGAAGCCAAAGTCTCAGCTTTATAATATTGAAATTTTATTGCATCAGCTCCACCCAATTTTGCAAGTTTAATCATTTTTAATGCTATCTTCATTGAGCATTCATGATTCACTCCAGCTTCAGCTATCAGGTATGGTTTATGCAATTTTTTATCAAAATATTTTGATTTTAGAATTTTTAAATTAAACATTAATCATTACCTTTGCTAAAATAGATGCGGTTTTAAAATCTTTTTCATCATCAATGTCATAATATTCTAAGCTTTTATTGAGATTTATATATTTAACCTTATTCCAATTCCAGAATACTCCTTTTTTATTAAAATATTCCTTTTTAAAAAAATAAAAACAATGAGCAAATTCTTTTAAAGGTTCGACAGTTTTAGTATTAATAGCTCTTAAATTTTTTTTAAAGTTTATAGATTTATTTTTTTGATTTATAAAAAAATTTTTAGTCGTGAACACTCCGAAACAAGGTTTATTTTCTTTTTTGCAGATTTTAATTAATTTCATTATTGTTGAAACTTTTAAGAACGGCATACAGGCATTGATTAAAAAAAAATAATCATAATCCAAATTTTTAAAAAAATTATAAATTTCAGAAGCTGGTCCATCAATATTTGCTGATTTTTTCGTTCTTTGAACAAAAGGTATATTATATTTTTTTGACTTTTTTGAAAATATTTTTTCGTAACCAGCAAAAAATACATCAAATTCTGAATTATTTTGAATTTTTTTTAATTTCTGTAACATTAAATCTGTTAAGCTTGTATTATTAAATTTTTTAATCATTTTTTTTTTACATCTTGAACTTTTTAAACGTGCACAAGAACAAATGGCTATTTTATATTTCTTCATTTATAATTATTATAATATTTAAAGAAATCATACTCATCAATTGATTTCATATTAATGTTGAAATTATCTTTTTCAGATACCACTCTACAAAATTGATTATTTTTCTTTAATACTCGTTTAAGTGTTTCAAATTCCTCCTTGGGTCTAAGATAAAAGGGAAAATTTAATTTAAAATTACCATTTAACGACTTTCTAACAAAAAAAAGGAAGATGTTAAAATGCATTTTTGACCTAAATATATCAAGATTACAATATTCAAAATTTCCATAAAAATTCATATCCATTCCTAAAAAAAACACCTTCTTGAAACCTAAATAATTTAATAATGAAAAATGACAAATAGCTTGGGTGTTGAGAAAACTAGTATTAGCAAACACAAGTTTATTGTTTTGATTTCTAACATTATAATATTCATCAATATCAAAATCTTTAAATCTGTCTTCAAATTCGATATTAATAATATCATTTGATAATTTAAGGTTTATAAAGTTTTGTTCATAATCTGTTTTATTTAAAAATATTTTTGATTTTATAAAGTATTTTAATTGATCAAAAGGAGAATTTTTTAAATATTTATCTACTCTTATTTTAAATTTCTTATGAATACCCTTATGAGGTCTCCAAGATTCATAATAATTATCAAAATTTTTTTTCAAATAATCTACTTCATCATGGTATTTTGTTTTTATAAATTTTTTAATATCAATACTCGAAAGAAACGATCTGAGAATAATATTTTGAAAATTATTATCTTTCAGCTTCGTTGAGAAGGGGCAAATAATGTAATCAGGTTCAAAATTATACTTTAATAACTCTCTTGAAATTGATCTTGGTTCTATAAAAGTTATAAATTTATCTCTTTTTAAATCTTTTAATTTATGAATATATTTTTTTAACGATGGTCCACCTAAAAAAACAACGGCATTGAAATCTTTATAAAAATTTTGATTTATCATTTCTATAAATTGTTTAAATTTAAATTCTTACAGAAGATATTTTTTTTATCCGTATAAAACTTTTCTTTTGGATAGTACAAGTTTAAATACTTAACCATTCCCTCTGGGTCGTCTTCCCTTTTATAATTTATAATATTTTTTCTCACTCTATGTACTCCATCAAAAAACCATTTTTTTGTTTTGAATATTTTTGGCATGAAAGACCAAACTATTTCAAAAACTTCACCAAAGTAAGGAAGGTTGGAAATTTCATAAATTTTATTTTTATGAAAAAACTCATTCATATTTATCATTGTTTTTTTTGAAAAAAGATGTTGGCAAGAGCATCCAAAAAATAATGGATTTTCCTCGATATGATAAGTGCAACCATTTAAAGTAGTAGTTTCATTTGAAATTTGGTTTAAATTTAAAAAATATTTTTTATTTAAACTTACAATAATTTTTTTTTTAAAAATATTTAGTTTGAATTTAGTTATAGATTTCAAAAATAATTTGATTAAATTAAAAATATCTATTCTATATTTCGGTAAGTGATATTCTGTTAGATTGCTATCAAAAATTTTTTGAGATCTCTCGAATTTTCTATAATTTTCCTTATTTAATATTTCTCCTATTTCTGGAATTTTTTCTAAATTTTTCCAGATGTTTTCAACCGCAGTCGATTTATAATTTTTTTCAGTAGTATTTCTTAATTGGTCTAAATTTAAAAACCTCTTCTCATGAGCTGAAGATAGAAAATCTGGTTCAAATTTATTTATAAAATTCATTATAGAGGGTATAATATTTGTGCTAGTGAGCAAAAAACCCTCCATTAAACAAAGGCAGTAATCATATTTTTCCCAATAATGTTTATTTTTTATTAATTTGATCCAGGCTCCTGAGTCTAAACCGTGATCATTTTTAAAGTTTATTATAATATTTTTTTGATTTAAATTTTTTATTAGCTTTGAAACATTTTCATCGAATTCAGATAATTGAGTATTTCTCTCACCAGTACGATTTAAATTTTTAAAATAATCTTCATACAACTCATTATTCAACTCTGGTTCTCCCGAACCTTTTATTAATATAAAATTTAATTCATAATTATATTTATTATTTTGCAGAGCTAACGACATTAAGGATGATTTAAGTAACCAAGGCTTATGATGACAAAGGATAAAAATACCTATTTTTTTTTCAATTTTTTTTGCCATTTTAATGCGCTTGTAATAATTTTATTTAAGGAATTATATTTTGGTTTCCAGTTTAATTTTTTTTTTAATTTAGCATTACATGCAATAACACTTGGGATATCACCTGGTCGCCTATTTTTAAATTTATATGTGAAATGAGTTATTTTTTGGGCACTTTTTACAACATCTAATACTGAAAAACCTTTTCCATATCCGCAGTTAAATATTGTAGTCGACGAACTTGGTCTTATTTTTAAATAATTCAAAATCTTAAGGTGTATATCAGATAAATCCTGAATATGAATAAAATCTCTCACAGCCGTACCATCCTTGGTGTCATAATCATTTCCGTTAATGTAAAAGGTTTTTGAACTTAAAATTGTCTCAATAATTTTTTTTATTAAGTGACTGGCTTTTTTTTTAGAATTTTGTCCATTTAATAAATTCTTGGAAGCTCCGGCGACATTGAAATATCTTAAAATACAAAACTTTGTTAACCCTTTCATTTTACCTATGTATTTTTCTGTCAAATATTTTGATTCTCCGTATGGATTACTAGGTTGAATTTTTGACTTTTCATTATTTTTTTTTAATCCATATTTGTATACTGCTGCAGTTGACGAGAAAATAAAATTTTCTATATTATTATTTATACAAAAATTTATTAATTTTTTTGATTTTGTAAAATTATTATTAATATACTTTTTTGATTTCCTCATTGATTCATCAACTGAAATATAAGCTGCAAAGTGATAGACAGTATTAATTTTATATTTTTTATAAATATCTTTTAATACTTTAACATTTGCAAAATCAGACTTAATAAATATTGATTTTTTTGGTTTATTTTTTAAATAACTATTATGTAAATTATCTATTATAATTACTTTGTTTCCTTTTTTAATTAAGTCGATACTTACTTGGCTACCAATATAGCCTAGACCACCAGTTACTAAGATATTCATTGATTATTTTGCTTTAAAAAATTATAGATATTTTCTCCAACGTTGAAATCTTTTTTTGATAAAACTCCACAAAATTTTTCTAAATACCTAGCTCTTTTATCTGGATCAACCAAAAAAAAATTTGAATTTTTATTATTAAACTTGGCAATAAATTTTTCAATACTATAGCTATAAACAACACCTGGGTAATTATAATAATGTCCTTCATTATAATTATACCAAAAAGCATCATCTACATCTTTCGGAAAAGCTATCATGGGTATCTCTATATTTATATATGGTGTTCCAAACATGGCAGCTTCAAAGACTGTAGAAGACAATGATCCAATAATAAGATCAGTTTTTTGGAGTATTTTTTGAAGTTTTGTTGGATAAACATCCCTCTCTTCATCATATATTATTTCATCAGCATATTTAAAAATTGTTTCATTGAATGGAAATTTTAATCTAGGTTTACAAATAAATTTGTAATTATTATTATCACAAAATTTTCTTATACTAAGTATTATATTGTTTTCGTTATAATGATTTAGATATTTTTTTATATGTACGTAATTTTTATATATCTCGTAGTTAATTAAAAATTTTTGTTTTATTGACTCAAAGATAATATTCATATCATATTTTTTACCTTTGAACTTCCGATGAATTTTTAGTAAATTTATATTTTTACCTGCAAATGCCGCTTGAAAAGAAAAATCTTTTGTTTTAGCTCGATATCTATTCTTATAAAAGGGAAATGGTAAATAAACCAAACTTTTCTGTGTTTGTTCTTTTTTTTGAAAAATTTTTTCATCATAAATACTGCTCCCTATAAAAAAGATATTTTTGAATTTTTTAAAATTGTTATCTTTATTAATTTTATCTAAATATTCTATGCCATGTTGATACATATAATTTGATGTAAAAAAAAAATTTGTTTTATAGCTAAAATAAATTTTTTTTAAATCAAGACCAATAAATGAATCCATTCCATGTGATATTACGCACCATTTGTCTAATATTTTATTGAGATCAGGATCTTTTATAATACAGCTATTTTTATAAAGAAAATCGATAGAAAAAATATAATCATAATTATTTAGGTTTTTAACTAAATAATTTTGGACCTCCTCAAAAGTATTAATTCTAATTAAATTTATGTTTGATAATATTTCGGAATTCAATTTACTAGGATTTAGATAGTCTTTATTAATATTTTTGTATATATCAGCCTCATACTCAATTAAGGTAATATTTACATTTTTTTCTTTAAAAAAATTTATAGTGGGGGCAAAAAATCTAAAATTATTTGACCTATTAAATAAAAAAATAGTGTGCATAAATTGTTATTTTAATAATAGAAATCCTCTCCAACTTTAAATTTTGGAATTATTTTATTATTTTTAAATTTAAAAATTTTTTTGTTGACAACTTTTTTGACTTTGGACCAAAATATTTTTGGTGTAATTTCAATAAACCTACAAAAATCATTAATTATTTTGTTTGAGTATTTGCCATCATATTTAGTAATAATTTGTGCAGCTTCATTTCTTGAAATTTTGTTTCTTCTAATTTCTTCATTTAAATATTCTGTAGCACGTCCAAATCCAAACTTATAATATTTGATAAGTTGATTAAAAGTGACCCAATCTTCATCTGTGGAACTGACCCTAAATAAATCACCATAATTTTTAAATTCTTTTTTTCTAATTTTTAATCCATATAAAATTGATGCTTGAGCATTATCAAGCATTGACCAATCCTCAAAGAACCAGCCTAAGTATAAAATTTTTATTTTACTTTTATTAAAATCTTTTGAACTTGGATAAGTATAAGGAAATAAATCCACAGGTTTAAATTCTTTTTTATTTATCCAACTCAAATCACCTGAGGCTAAGGTATTTAGTTTTTTTAAATTTTTACCATCATAAGGTTTTGATGAAGATGATGCCATATCACCAACTTGTAAACCGGGATTTTCACCCCACAAAATTAGAGGTATCTTATAACGTATTGCTAATTGTGGTACAAAACTAAATAGAGCAAGTTCTGTAGATTTGGCCCAATTTGCATATTTAAAAAAGGCTTGCTTCATTAACTTTTTCCAAGTCATCGGTGCTGGAGAAGAAATGACTGTATCAAAACCTAGATTTATTAAATTTGAGATATTCTCTGCCCCTAACGTCGTTACCTGTTGAGGCGGGTACGATAAACATGCAAGAAGTGGCTTTAAACCTAATTTATCCCTTACCCAAAGGGCTTGGCGCGTACTGTCTTTGCCACCACTAACCCCTATAATACAGTCATAACCTGACTCATTATTTTTATATTTATCAGTAATTGATTTTAAAATTTTAAATCTTTTTTTCCAAAGTCCCTCATCAGAATCTCTGTCTATATAATAACAAGACGGACATAAGCCATTTGTGAACAAAATATTTGGTCTTAAATTATTTTGAAGACATACTTTACAATATTTCATCATATACGTTCATTCCTTTTCCGATGGTGACATATTTTGAATTTTTTGATAATTTTGAATTTGATGTATATTTCAGTTTGTTAATTTTTTTTGTATTGCTAAAACTATTTTGTTTACTAAGGCTATTACAGGTCCATTTATCTACATCTATTTGTGTCCAAAATTGTTTATTTTTTAATTTATTTAAAAAATAATCAAATGCATGTTTGTCAATAGATATCCAATCTAAAAAATGTTTTTCGAAGTTAATTTTTTTATTTTCAAATTTTCTTACTAACTTTAAAGCACTATCTCTATCAATTCGATTAAATCTTATCTCTCTCGAAAGTTGATCAGTTACTTTCGAATAACCATGTTTTAGCATCTTGATTTTATCATGGAGATTTAGGTAGTTGAAACTATCTACGTAATCATAACAATCCATTGTTCTACTAAAATTATATGTTTTATAATTATATTTTTTTATCATTTCTTCATGTTGTTTTTTAGTATCCCATCTCATAAAATTTCCTAAATAAATTCCTCTGGTTGAATTTTTTCTCAAGGTATAATCATCAGGATAAAAGTATTCTACTAAATCAGATTCACATAGATTATTTGATATTTTTAATAAATCCTCAGCTTCAGTGCCAAGTAAATCATGATTCTTTCGATATCGTCTTGTCATTTCTACTTCATGGTCATGAGAAAACATTCCAACTTGCTCTAGTCCCTGATGTGCTCCCCAGATAATAAGTGGAATTTGATACTTTGTTGAAATTTTTACTGGAAAAACTGTGCTACCTGCTAAACTATGCCAATAAATTGAACCTATTTGATAAAGAGTTTCTTTTGTAATTTTTTTTACTAAAATTGGATTCACATTTTGGAAAATAATATCACAATTAAATTTAATTCTCAGATTAGCTAAATTTTTAATCCCTACAGGAGTATTCCAGTATTTATTATAGCAAACTAAAAGAGGGTTCATTTTTAAAATATACTTAACTACATGAACTATATAATAAGAGTCTGATCCCCCAGTTACCGGAACAATGCAGTCATAAAATTTATTCGATTTAATTTTATAATTCTTAATTATTTTTTTTAATTTTTCTATTTTATCAGGCCAGAATATTTTATTTTTTTCCTCGTGAACAATACAACCTGAACATATCCCTTCCTCATTTATTATTATTCCTAATGGATGAGTTGAGGCATATAAACATCTTTTACAAAATATAATTTTTTTTTTATTTTTTTTCATAATAAGAATGTCGAGAAAAAATATTTTTTCTAGTATTTAATTTATTTTGATAAACATGTTCAAAATAATTTAGAAAATTTCCTAAAGCTACGCCCGTGGTATTTTTTTTATTTTTAATTTCATTTATTTTATGTATTTCATTCAAACCACCAAAATAAATTAAGGGAATTGATATTTTTTTTAATTTATCTGCAATTGATAAATCAAATCCGTTATGCTTACCCTCATTTTTTACATCAGTTATTAATATTTCCGAAACATACTTTTTTAAGGTTTTGAAACATAAGTTTTTAAATGGAATTTTATTTTTATTTACAAAATTATAAATAAATATCGAATTTTTATATTTTAAAATTGGTAAAGATAAAATAATAGCTTGAGATCCTAGCTTTTTTGATACATCGCGCAAAAATCCATAATTCATATTCTTCCAGAAATGATATCCTATGATAATTCGATCAACACCAAACTTTATACAATTATAAGCTTCCTTACACGTCGATATCCCACCCCCATAAATTAGTGGTGTAGATTTTTTTTTTTGTGAGATTCTTTGAATTAATTTATAATCAGGTTTTAATTCTAACTTTGACTTATCTATATCTAATACTAAAATTTCATCTGAATTCCATCTAGCCAGATTTTCAACAGATATATCTGGTGATCCAATCGGTAAATAAGATTTAAATCCAATAGATTGGACAACTAAATCCTGTTTGATCAATACTGTTGATATTAATCTAATTGTATTCATAAAATTCTAAAATTTTTTTAAAAAAAAACCTTCCATTTTGTTGACTATTTTCTGGATGAAATTGCACACCAATCAAGTTATCCTTTTTTAATACTATTGGTATTTTGATTTTTTTTATTTGGGTATAAGCTTTAATATGTTTGTTTGGGCATTTTTGAAAATAACTATGATTGTAATAAAATGTTTTTCTTTTAAGAAAACCAAACTCATTTTTTGCAAATACAGTTTTTTTCCATCCTGTATTTGTAAATGGTAACTTTTTTGAAAAACCCTTAAATATTTTCATTCCGTTAAATTTTAAATTTTCATCAGATCTATAGAACAAAATTTGAAAACCCAAACAAATTCCAAGAGTTGGATGGCCAGATTTAATTTTACTAATTAAATAATTCAGGATTTTTTTTTTTTTTAAAAACTGAATTGCTTGACCAAAATTACCTACTCCAGGTAAAATTAATACTTTTGATTTATCTATATTTTTTTTTTCGTTACTAACAGATATATCAAAAAGTTCGAAACTTTTTAAGAAGTTTACTAATGATTGGTGATTTCCAGTTCCGTAATCTATAATATTTACATTCATAACTTATTTTATGATAGAATATATTTTTATATCATAAAATTTATTACCTATTTTTTTTTCCTTTTTAAGCGTAGCTTCAAATTTGAAGTTATTTTTTAAGCATACTTCAATCATTGGCTTATTTAATGAAATAGTGCCACATGATATTTTATTAATGTTTTTTTTTTTAAATAAATGCTTTTTTAATAGTTTTAGTGTTTCTGAACCATAACCTTCATTTCTTCTTTGTTTATTAGCAATCCAAAAACCCAAATTTGCCTTCTGGTTTATTTTATCAATATAAACTGTACATGTTCCTATAAAATTTTTATTTTTGTCTGTAATTCTAAGAAATAAGTTTTTTGTATTTTTAAAAGTGTTAAGGTATTTAATACAATTATCTAGCGTAAATTTTTGATTTTTTCGACTACTGTACTCAAAACTATTTTTATAATTTAAAAAATATAGATACTCTTTATCAATATTTCTTTTTTGGAATTTTTGAATATTAATATTCCTTGATTTGATCTGCATCAATTAATACCTAATTTTTTCCATGTTTTCTTAAAAGCTAGAACTAAATCATCGACATTTGTTTTAGTTAAATCGTATAAGGATACACCTTGATATAATAATAATGATTTTTCATGAAAATTTTCTGCAACTGGACAAATACCTTTTTTATAACTTATCTTATTTTTAAAAAAAGACCACGGGAATCCCTTGCTACCATAGCATATTTTATTTTTAAATAATGGTTGAGTATGCAAGTTAACATAACCTTCTGTGAGACCTTTAGCACCAAATTTATTTAATTCTTTAAGAATTTTTTTTCTACTAAATTTAATTTTTTTAATATCTAATAAAATCGGTATTACATAAAAAACATTTTTTATATTTTTATAATTTTTTGGTAATTTAATAAATTTTATTTTCTTCAATTTATTAATTAAATATTTTGAAATTTTTAACCTTGATTTAATAATCGTATTTAATTTTTTAAGTTGCTCAATACCAATTGATGCTTCCATTTCCCCCAGTCGAAAATTATTTCCAATCATATTTATTAAATTTTTTTTATTTGTTTTCTCTGAAACAACGGCCTCTGCATGATTTCTTAATAATCTTAAATTTCTAGCAATCTTATTGTTATTAGTTACAAGAATACCACCTTCTCCAGTGTGAATATGCTTATGATAATTTAAACTATATCCACCAACATCTCCAAGTGTTGCACAATGTTTTCCATAATAAGTGGCGCCTGGTGATTGCGCTGAGTCACATATAATTTTTAATTTATGTTTTTTTGCTATTTTTTTTATTTCTTTATAATTTGATGGCAAACCAAATATATCTACAACCATAATTGCTTTAGTTTTTTTAGTAATATTTTTTTTGATAGATTTTATGCATATATTAAAAGTCTCGCTATCAATATCCGCGAAAACAGGAATAGCATTCCAATGTAATACTGCAGCCGAGCATGCAGTCATAGTCCATGTTGGTAAAATAATTTCATCGCCAGGTTCAATACCTATTGCTCCAACAGCGCATGTTAATCCTGTCGACCAAGAATTTACTGTTATGGCGTATTTAACATTAAAAAAATTTTTGATGTTTGTTTCAAATTTGTTTACATACGGTCCACCCTTTAACCCAGATACTCTGTTACCTAAAAAACCAGAAAGTACTCCTGATTTTAATACTCTTAATACAGCCTTTTTTTCTTTATCATCGTAAGTATTAAATCTAACTAATTTTTTATTTTTTTTTGGCATATATCAATTATTTGGTGAACCTTTTTAGCATTATCTATATTTGAACAAGTATATTTTTTATTATTTAAAAAATTGTATATATTTCTATAGACATTTATAAAGCTTTTTTCGTAGTTTTTTTTTATTGTTTTTTTATTTTTTGTCTTAATTGTTATTGAATGACTTAAATTATTAAACACTAATATTTTATTTTTTCTTTCAATTTTAAAACTATGATTTGCAGCAGCATTGGCATTTTTATTAATAACACATTGATTTTTATTGTTAAAATTAATTAAAATTTCCTTTTTTTTTATTTTAAAATTTAACGACTTCTGAACACTGATTTTTTTTGGATATCCATAAACTTTAACAAATAAGCTTATAAAATGTGAAGCATTATTTAAAAAATCACCTGAATAAGAAATACTTATATTTGAGTTATTTTTAAAATTTTTTTTGATTAATAAATAATAATTTTCGTAGTTTCTAAAATAATTTACGAAAATTTTAATTTTTTTTTGACGACATAAATCCTGAATTTTATTCGCCTCTTTAAGAGAAATACCACATGGTTTCTCAATTAAAATACATTTTGGTTTTACAGCTAAATTATTTAATAATTTTTTTAAACTTTTAAAGTGCAATTTGGTAGGTGTAGAAAGTATAATTAATTGTAAATTCTTAATATTCGATAATTTGATATTATTATATTTACATTTCATTAACTTGTATGCATTTTGAATTTTTTTATAATTTTTATCTAAAAGCTTGTTAATAAAAATTTTTCGATATTTTTTAATAGAAAAAGAATGTGTATATGTATTGTATTTGTTATTTAAATAAAATGACTTACCAAGACCTATAATAATTGTGTTAATTTGCATTAATTAAAAATTCTTTAATCAAAATATTATAATTTTTTTGTAAAATTTGATTTTTACTAAGGCAATTAACTACAATTTTATTTAATTTTTTTGCATAAATTAATGATGTTGAATTACCACCAAAAATATAATTGGAGTCCTCAATGTCATTTAATAAATTTTTTTTTGATAATAAAATATTTTTATCTTTTAATTTTTTTATTATTTTTCTCTTATAAAATTCCTCTGGGTGTAGTCTAGCTAATATTTTCTTATCCTCGAAAAAAATATTATTTTTACTTATAAAATCTAGGAATATTTTTAATGCTTTTTTTTCTGCATTTATAAAACTTTTAAATTTATCGTTTAATTTTTTATTCTTTAAACTCATACAACCTGCAAGATATAATATGAAATATTTCTTTCTTTTTTTTTTTGATAAATTATTTTTTAAATTAATTGTTTTAATAGATGAATTTGGAAAATGTTTTTTAATTTCTTTATTTGTAATGCTATCAATTGTCCAAAACTTTTTAGGATGTATTTTAAAACCCCTAAAGCTAAATCTATTTTTAAAATTTGAGCTATGATCTACAAAACAGGTAAACTCTTTATTCTGTTTTACTAATTTAAACATAATTTTTTTTTCAAATTCAGTTTTTCCTGTTCCAACGATTATATTTGTACTTTTCTTAATTGCTTCATTAATATTATAGTTTTTAAAATTCCCAAGGTAATCTTTTAAAATATTTAGAGCTGGATTCTTTAAGCAGAAAATAAATTTTTTTTTTGAATTTTTCCTAACGTATAAAGATAAAAAAAATCCTGGTGCACTATCTCGACATATTATTGCAGTCTTCTTCACTAGATCCTCTCAATCATCACTCCGAATTCAATGGAGAATAATTTTGCTAAATAATTGCTAAATAACAATTTGTTTAATTTCATTTTGTTATAAATTGGATGTAATTTTATGATTTTTGTTTCACAATATTTAAAATTATTAATTTTAGACAAAATTTTTATCTCTTTTTCTGTGCAAAAATGATGAGTTGATAAATTATTTCTATCTTCCCAAAATATTTTTTTTCTATGAGTTTTTATGTATTTTTTCAATAAATTAGCTATTCTAGGAATATAATGAGTTGGCTCAATAAATAATATTTTTGATCCCTTAACTGTCATTTTATTTAATTCTCTAAATAGTTTTTCTCTATCAGGTATATGATGTAGTGATGATAAAAATAATATCATATCATATTTGCAATCAATTTTAGACAAGTGATCAATATTTTCAGATATAATCAAATTTTCATTTGGTATTATCTGACTAATTTTATCCTTAAGATACTTCCTGAATTGTGAATTAATTTCAACGCAACTGTATTTTTGAGGTTTTGCTATTCTTATTATCTCTCTGGTATAATATCCTGATCCTGGTCCAATTTCACAAAGATTAACTATTCTTTGTGTACTTAATATTTTTTTAATAAAATCATTCCAATCCCTGTAATCAGTAAAGTTTGCAGCAGTATCCCAAGATTTACCTAACTGATAACTTTGGGGGCTATAATCAGATCTTTCATTATTATAGTT
>MDTA01226279.1_pt1 | contig 30128 bp, 22 predicted proteins | sample 811151 | NCBI WGS metagenome assembly MDTA01 (sample SAMN05326648, study PRJNA326480) | marine metagenome | isolation source: seawater | place: Indian Ocean: South | collected 2010 | reverse complement strand
ATTAGGATTAGTAGAGTCTTGTCTTAAATAGAAATCTTTACCTTGACCTGTGTATATGTCATCTGGGAGATATAAAACACCATCTATGTGCAAGCCTTGAATACTGCCTGCTCTTGGAACTGTCAAATCAATAGGTCTACCTAAATGTGTAACAGTAATTATTGCATTTAGATCTGGGGCTTCGTCAAAAAAGATATCGCTATTAGTATCTAGTGTGTAACTGAAAACAGGTTTCTGTACAACTCCATTTACAACCACTAGCAATCCACGTTCACTCAACGGTTTAGGTAAACTTAGAGTAAACGTTTGTGTATTTCCATCGCCCGTAAAACTATCTACGGTAAATGCTCTACTGTGTTCTGGTGTATATCCGTAATAACTCATCAACTGCGTCCTTATTACACTTATTTATCCTAAGGACACTGATGTGGTTTTACAATAAAAGTGTTAAACCGCCTGCTAAAATTACAAGTCCGCCCCAACCACCTAAAATCGCCATGTAATATCTGAGTTTTGTACCAAAATATAACATGCCAATTGCCACGCATTTATGCATCGGCGAAACCAAATATCCTACAAAATCAACTGCAAAAAACCACGGTAGATATTCTATACCATATATACTTGATAAAATTACTGTAATAGCACCAAATCTTGAACTTGATCCTAGGGCAAAGGCTCCGGCAAAACTTAACAAACTTAATATAGTGAAACCAGATAAAGTATTGATATCAAGTCCTGTATTCCCAAGAAAATCTTTTATTTCGTTTGTATTGGTTCTAACAATATTTGCTAAACAAATAATTAATGCTACCCAGGCCACAAGTTTCCAATCAACATATTTTAACAGTTTTGGAATATCAAATGTCTTGGTTACTATCATATAGTAAACGGTTAATGAACCAAATGCCCAAAGAAAATCTATACCTGCTACAATGGCGCCTACGCCTGCGACATAGGGTAATACATATCTTGTGATACGACTTACTTTAATTGTTTCTTCTGTTGTCTTTAATTCTACATCACTTTCTTTTACACCCCAAACTAGATATGCAATAATAAATGCAATTGACACTGCTAACAAAGGCCACATGATTCCCATAAATGCAGTATAGGACAATCCAAAAGCCGCCATAGGTAAGATAACTGTCTTTTCTAACGGTGACCAAAAATAGTAGTGGTGAGTAGACACATAATCAATTGGTCCAAATTTTTCTCTACCACAACATCCTTTATCCGGAGCAAGTGTATCTAAAATACCAGCACTCACTGTTACCCTTCCTTTTATAGGTAACAATCCTGTAATAGCACTGACTACTGCTACCACTGCCTTTTTACTTTTCAAGTTTTGTGCAAAGAAGCAAAAAACATCTGTGAACAATCCGTGTTCCTTTACCATTCCTGCAATCATCATTACAAATATTACAAGGAAAAGATAAATTTGTCCTTTGAGAATAAGATCAATGTATTCCATTATAAACTCCATTTAGATATTCCCAATGGTTGGGAAACTTTTTAATTATTTCATCTGTTAGTTGACTTCTATTATCAACAAATATTTGTGCATAATCTTCGTAATTTTTATGTGTCATGTTAATTACACCATTGTATGCACTTGAACCATGTAACATCTCAAACCATTGTCCACTGTGAAACATACTGTAAGTATCATCTTTGAAAACAAAGTCTGGAGGGGTAGGTACAAATTCTTGTTGTACACCTTTAACATGATCTGGAATTGGTCTATTGGTTACGTCTTTCCAATATGCTGTATCTTTTCTAGATGAATAATGATAGTGCAACCAAATAAAGTTTACAATTTCACTAAACATCATGTAAAATTTTTGATTGATTGTTGAACGCACCTGTTCATTCATAATACCATTATTTTCAGAAATTGCATCTACAAAAAATTCAACTGCTTTTGTAGTAAATGTTATACCTGTTGCTTCTAATGGTTCAACAAATCCTGCACTTAATCCTACTGCTAGTACATTGTTTTTTGCAACCTGTCTTTTATATCCACATTTCATTTTTAAATGTCTGGCTTCTGCAGAATGTTCGCCTATTGCTTCTCTTAGTTCTTGTTCTGCTTCGTCTTTTGAAATGTATTTGCTAGAATACACATAACCATTTCCTATTCTACTGTAGGTTGGTATAGTCCATCTCCAGCCTGCTTTCATTGTGGTTGCTTTTGTATATGGATGACATTCTGCTTTTGGATCTATATATTGTGTAGGAATTGCCACAGCACTGTCGTTTGGCAATAAATTTTCAATACTAATATGTGGTTCTTCTAGAGTTTCTTCTAATAGCATACTTCGAAAACCAGTACAGTCAATATAAACATCTGCTCTTATAATTTCGTCATTTTCTGTAACTAAATGTTGAACACCTTCATCATTGTGTTCTACTTTTTTAATTACAACATCATAAAGTGTTACTCTATCTTTTATATAGTTCTTAATACTTTCACCAATCTTATATGCGTTGAAATGCATTGCGTCCCAACTAGGTGCCATCATTCCAAAACTATAATCAAACTTACTGCTACCTAACTTTGGAGATCTATTTGCTTTTGCAATTCTATATGCTGGTAACCAATCAACAAATTCTTGTGCTGGTTTGTTACTCCAAAATTTATGAGTAAGTGTATCAGGTGCCAACATGTGAACATCAAAACTATCATTATCTACAAAATAATTTCTGTCGTGCCATCCTTCAAATTCCACGCCAAGTTTGTATGTTGCATCTGCATTTTTCATCCACAAGTGTTCTGGTATTTCTGCTTCTCTCAAGAATTGTGCAGTGTAAGGCTGTGTACCTTCTCCAACACCAATTATACCTATTGTACTGCTTTCTACTACTATTATTTTTATGTGCTTTGGTATTTTTGCAAGTAAATATGCCGCGGTTAACCAACCACTTGTACCTCCTCCAAAAACACATATGCTTGATATATTATGTGATGTGTTCACGATTTTTCCTTACTACAAATATTCCTAAACCATTCCAATAATCATTTGGATCTTCGCCACTTGTTTTAATTTCTTGTTTGTACAAAACTGTATTGTATTTAAGCATAGCATTAGTGGCTTCTTGTACACCTTGCCAATTCCAATCATCCATTATAAGCACAAAGGTTTCTTCAAACAAAGGCCAAAATTTTGTTAAGAAATAGTCAACACCTTCAGCACTGTGATCTCCATCATAGAAAACAACATTTATTTTGTGTGTTATTGTGTTGATATTAAATTTTCTTATATCATAATCGTGACCAGTCACTTTGTTTTCACCTAATACAGGTGTTACATTCTTTTGAAAAATTTCTTTTGGATTTCCTTTTTGTGCTTCCCAACCTTCCACGTCTCTAGCAGGATTTATATTAGGATCTTGCCAATTATCTAGTGCATGTGCCTGTATATTATTATTTTCTATAGCAGAACTAAATGTAGCACCTTGAAATGTTCCAATTTCTAAATATCTTACATCTTCTGCATTACATAAATTATTGAGAAAATGTTTTACTTTATTACTTGTTAAACCAGGTACTGTTAACCCATGCACACATCGACTTCTTTCTTGCTTACTTAAACTTAAAGAGTTATCAATTTGCTCAATCCATCTATTTTTTGCTTTAGCACTAACTACATTTTCGCAGTAATGACAATCCCAACAATCAAACTTACATGTCTTAATTTTTTTACGCCAAGCATCTATTGGCCTTTGTTGTAAATCTTTTTCATTAATATATTGATCAAATGTACTAAACAAAATTTCTTCTTTGTCTGCAAATTTTTCAATTATGTCAAATGTTTCCCAAAGTCTATTAATGTCTTCTCTTCCGTGCATTTTGAACACATCAATACCTAAACTTAAAAACTCTTCCCAATCCTCACGCCATGGTGGAAAGTTTGCAACTTTCAAAGGGCCTGCAGGATCCATTAGATCCCATCTAGGACATGTTGGTTTACTAATAGCATCTGCAAAATAAGTTGGATCTTGAAAACTTTCCCTAGAAAAATTAAACTCAAAATGTTCATCCTGTACAGGACAATTACCCCAACAACCTTCATTTGCAAGTAAACTTATTCTAAAATCACTACGGATATTTTTATGAATGTATTCTTTTGCTTTTTTAATTTCTTTAAGTCTAGTGTGATCTCTCATTAAATCACGATCTAAATTAACATAATAAAATCCTGCTTCAGCAAGTTTTACTATTTCATTTGGTCTTTGTATGTTTCTTAATATAGTATTTTTAACTTTAAGTTCAGGAAATTCTTTTTGTATTATACCTTGCAACATCCATATAGTATGAGGTATTGTTGCAATTCTAACACCTGCTTCATATACAGGTGAAAAATTTTCTACAAAAGTATTTAAATTTTTTAATGTTGGAGGTACATTGATGTTGTTAAATGTGGCACTTAAACTAACACCTAGTTCTGTTTGCAATGGCATAGCATTGGCTAATAATCCACGCCAATCACCTTTACTAAACACGTCTCCCATAGCATCTTGCCCAAATGGTTCTAGTCGTGTCGTAAAGTATATATCGTAAATGTAGTCTTTGTATTTAGAAACTAACGGTACAAACTTTTTCTCAAAACTATCAAAGTCCAGTTTTGGGTTTAGTGGTACCGAGAAGATTTTTTGCGTCATGTTTTTGATCTATTTCTTCATTTACATCTGGTAATAAAGTTTTTGGCACATTATTTTCTAATTTCCTTACAACTTCATCCTGAAGTGTAAGTATGCCATTCTCCATTTTCTTAGTAAAGGCAATAGCACCACCTATAACTTTTTCTTGATCTTCGCTTGGCATATTAGTAATACTATCCATATTACCACTACTAATTTTACCATAACTCAACATATCAATAGCAGACTGTTTGCCTAATCTAGTAATCCAGTAATTCTTTTCATTTTCAGGATCGTGTAAAATTTTATCTAATTCGTCAATGTTATTTACTCCACATTTTTCCACAAATTTCCACAAACGATCAATTTCGTCATTTAAGCCTTTTACTCTTGCTTTAGTTCGTCTGATAGTTGCTGTATGTCTTTCAACTTCAATTTGATGTAACTCTTTTTCAAGTTCATCTTTCTCATTATCTCTATCACGTTCTGCTATTTTTAATCTTGTTTCGACTTCACGTAACGTCCATTTTGTGTCTTCATAATTCTTATATCTGTTTTCAATTTCAATTACTGCTTGTCTTAGTTTATGTGAATCAGTAACACCTACGTCAATAACAAAATTTTCCATTTGATAATCTTGATAAGTGAATTTAAATCCATAAACATAATCAATCAGATCTTGTTTATCAATCATGAGAGTACTCCTATGTTTCTACAATAATAACAGAACCTAGGTTGTTTGTCAAGTGAATTTTTACAGATCTTCTGCGTAAATCGCCATAGCATCATAATCTGGATCCAACACAGGTGCTTCTGCTAAATCTGAAGTATGTGAAACGTTCATATACTTGTCCATTGCTTCTATTATACCTGCTTGTGTTGTGATTGCTTTTATTTCTGCTCTGCGTTTTTGCAGTTTTCCTAAAATAGAACCTACTGATGTTTGCCATGCAGTATTTTTATCTAGTATTTTAGTAGCCATATCATCAAGGCTTATGCCTCTTGCATCTGCCAATGCTTTTATAAGTGTGCCTTCTGTACTGTCTGCTTGGTAGGCTTTTGCTTGTTCTACTTGTGTTGACCAAGTTTCTGTTTCAAATTTAGACTCATGTATATCTAAATCTTTAACTTGCTTTTCATAATAAACTGTTATGTAACCAAGTAAAACTGCTTTAGTAAACTCAACTGATGCAGACTGCTCATCATCAGTTAAATCACGTTTAATTTTTGTCCATCTATAACCGTATTCATCTGGATCTTTATTTTCACCATCTGACATTTTAGTAGGGCGGAATGTGTCAGATACAATGGTATTATCGTCATCTCTAGTCCAATACTCAACATATGGTTTTGTGTGAAGTTTTACACCTGTTGTTGCGGCCTCTTCACTTAATGGTTTGTAATAATCTAATCCACTCCAGTCAATGTATCCTCTGTATTCGTCATTGACTTTTGCAACATAACCACCTTGGATTGCTGTTATAGTTTCAGTATATCCTGTAAGTTCTTTACCTTTGTAATATATATACATGTTTTCGCCCTTTAAATTCCTGTAGAGTAACAAGCACCAGAACTACAACCAGCATGTCCTTTTGGTTGTAATGTACTATGTCCTGAGTTTCCACTGTTAAATGAATCATTTGAATAATTTAATTTCCAACTGTCGTTAGCCTGTCCGGCATTTCCTTGCCACATACCAATTGAGTAACCAACATCTTGACCCATTTCAAAGTTGTGTTCACCTTGTGAGTCAACATGTGGATACTGACCAATTGTGCCTAAACCTGTATCGTTAGTAGAATTAACTTTATACATGTCTTCTGTGTTGTTTGGTGGACCAATATAGTAGTAACCATATTTACTTGTTAATCCTTTTGAGTGCGTACCTCTAGTGCCAAACATTCCACTCCAACTTGCATTTGAATATGTTAATTTTCTATGTGTACCATTCCATACATAACCTCTGTCACCGCCATCAGCCGCTCCAACATAGTCTGAACTTAAACCTGAATCTCCAATAGTTGTGTCTCTAGAATCTGTAGTGTGATTGAATCTGTCTGTACCAGAACTGTTACCACCTGTCATATATGAGAAGTTATTAACATCATCATTAATACAACCTAAATCGTTTCTTGACCAATTCATTGACCAAGATCCGCTTGATCCTCTAGATGTATCATTTGTCATATTAAATGATTGACCTGTTGTTGATGTACCTGGATATGAGTTGTCAACACCAAATGAATAACCATAGTTATCATTGAAGCCACCATCATGGTATGCCGCGTTGTATGTCATTATATCGCCTAGGTTTGTTGTAGTATCCGTTGAGTGTATTGTTTTGTTTACATTACGCCATGGAACACTTGAACGGTATCCACCCATCATATAACCACGATTAATAATTGTTCTATATCTCCAGTTAGTTGTAAAGTTAATTGTAATATCAACTTCTGAATATTCTGGATCTGCCGCATCATCTGTAACTCTTAATTTAACAGGTGCTGTTCTGGCATATGCTCTGTTTAACCAACTTCCTTGAATTGTACCTGTAATTGCACCACTTGTAGTATTCAATGAAAGTCCATTTGAAAACGCTGATGTTGTATCTTCTTGAACACTCCAAGTTAAGTTATGCCCTTCATTATCAGTTGCACTACTTGTAATTGAAACTGGTGCATTGATAGGTGTTGTAGTTGAACCATAATCACCAAATACTTGGTTTGGTGTTGGTGAACTAATTGTAGGTGCAGTGTTATTTCTTACAGTCTTACTAAAAGTTCTGTCTACTGTGTTTGGATCAGCGGCATCATCTGACACTCTAATTGTAAAACTATAAACAGTGTCTGATGTTACAGTAGGCCAAGTACCTCCTAAAGCACCTGTGGCGGCGTCTAAAGTAATTGTACCACCGTTTGCTGTAAATACATTTTGACTGTCTGTAATTAAACTATATGTTAGTGTACCTGATTCACCGTTACCATCTATCGCAGTTAAAACATCTGAAGCACTACTGTTTTCATCAATAGTACCTAGGTCGGCCGCAGTTGACCATACAGGTGTATAGTTAATATCTATTGCACCTTGTTTTGTAACAGTTAATCCTGTTCCACTTGTTACTGATAAATCAACTACACCACTTGCTGTTTGTGATGCTAGATTTGTCCCGCTACCAGTATTAACTTGAATTTGTTGTTGGTTAACAAATGTTGTATCACTTGCTTGGATAAGAGATCCACCAATTGAAACTGTTGCATTAGCATCAAATCTGTCACCAACTATAGTAAGTGTTTTTGCAACGTTAGGATCGACTGATGTTGGCGAAACACTTGCAATACTTGGAGGTGTATCAATTGGTACCCAGAACGCACCATTATATTGTTCATGAACACCAATTGAAGTATTATATCTCATCATACCTGCTACTGCTGGATTTGGTCTTTGAGCAGTTGTTCCTGCAGGTAATCTCCAAGCACCTGTGCCTGAATATCCTCTAGTTAAGTGACCAACTATGGCTTGTTCTGTTGGAACTGCCGCATTTGAATCACCTGCTAGATACTGATCAGCACTAAATTCGTTAATTGATTCACCAAGTTGAGCACCAATGGCACCTAATCTTAATTCTGTCAAACCTGACAAGTCAAACGCATCAGCGTTAAGTGTTGCTCTACCTGTTGCCTGGTCAATTTTAAAGTAGTTACCTACTCTAAAATTACCATCTTGGTCCGTACTTACATAGTAAACACGCCCTGGATAATTTTCTGTAACTTCGTTACCTTGTGAAGGATCTTGTAATGGATCACCTGGGTAGTTAGTTGTTGTAATACCACCAGTACCAATACTTAAGAAGTCATGTCCTGTTAATCTTGAATTAGAATACAAGTATCTAATTTGGGCACCTTGACCATCTACTGCTGAAGTAAGTTTTTCTTGGTTAACAGTAATAATGGCACTGCCTGCTGTTGAATTCCATTCTGCTACACTACCAATAATATATGTAAATGCATCAGTACCTGTACCACCTTGTGTAGTTACAAAACTAATTGAACCACCTGGTCTTGGCTCTTCTGGGAATCCATCAAAACTCATTATGAAACCTTTTTGTCCAAACACAGGACCATTAGCAAGTGTTTGAGTTGTTGCTTGACTACCGCTGGTTGCACCTGTTATAATTTCGTTGCTTTGGAATGTACCTGAAATGTTTTTAATAATATATCTTAATTTACTTTGAACACCGTAAACAATAGTTGCTGTAGCATTTGATGTACCACCTGTGATTGTTTCACCGTTTGCAAAATAGGCTTGGTGTACGCCATCATCTGCATACTCGATCATTTCACCTTCAACGTTACCGTTTACTGTATTTTCATTTGGATCATAGCCATCTGATACAACACCATATGTACCATATGAGTTGTTACCATTAAGTGCTCTAATCTTACCACCTGTTGTAGTAGAATAACCAACATGACAGTAGTATGTAAAACAGGAAACTATTTCTGATTTCGCTCCATATCTTACCCAAAAACCTACACCATTTGAGTTTAGGTTTGTAAATGCATGAAACACCATACTTTTGTTTCCAGTGTTGTGTACTTGTCCGTCCATAAATGCACCAACACCGCCTTCAGAGAAACATGAACAATCTTTAATATAAGGTGATTTAGTTGTAATTGCACCGTTTGGATCAAATGCAAAAAATACACCTTTAATTGTTGCAAGTTCTAGATTTTCTGGTTCACTTCCGCTAGGAGTAAATCCAGTCATTCCTGAGAATGAAAAGCCTGTAACTGTACAAGCATTATTGACATAGAACATTGTTGTTTCGTTGTTTGGTGTAACACCATCAGCCGATAAACCTGCTTGTGGTTTGACATTTGTTGTTCTGATACCTGCACCGTGTAACTTAACACCTGCAGGAATAGTAATAGGTAATAATTCTTCGTATGTTCCACTGTCTACTACAATACTGATACCGTCTGTAGCATTAGTATATGTTGTAACAGCATTAGTTGTCGCAGACACAAATGTATGCGGATATTGGTTAGCCGGAGCGGCTACTCCAACATTTACTGTGATACTTGTTGCTGTTTTACTTGTGATTGTTCTATAAGTACCACTTGCAGGATCTGTTCCAGTTCTTGGATAACTGTGGTTAGTTGCATTACTGTCTTGAGTACAAGTAAATGTAATACTGTTGTCAGCAATACCTACTCTATCACCAATTGCAAGACTATGTCCACCAATTTCTAAAACAAGGTCTCCAGTTGTTTCATTGTATGTAGCATCTGTTGGCGTATATGTGCCTGATTGAGCACCTGCCTGTGCTTGTAAACAAGCGGCTCTAATTGTTCTTAATGCATCATTGTTACTTTGTCCACTGTTGCTATCGTTACCTTGTGTACTAACATAAATTGTTTTGTCTGGTAAATGTCCCCAACTTAAATCAGCATTAGCACCATTGGATTTTAAATTAGAACCTTGTGGTCCCGCAGGTAATCTTGTTACATCTGTAGCATCACGGAATATCATATCACCGTGCGTTGTCATAACATTGTTTGCATCACCTTGTGCTAGGAGTTCCCATTTAGTAGCGTCTGTGCCTGGTACGACTGCTGAATGGTTACTGTCTACACTAATATAACTAGAACTAGCGTAACTTACAACATCACCTAGTTTATAAACTATATTTGTGTCCCAATTACCTTTCCAATCAAAACCTTTGTTTAAAAGTGTCCAGTCTGCACTGTTAATAGGAGCACTTGCTTGATTATCTCTGATTGCAACATAACTGTATCCGCCGTAAGTTACAACATCTCCAACTCTATAAGCGACACTGCCATCGTATTCGCCCATTGCTTTGAAGCCAGTTGATAATAGTTCCCAATCGCTTGTGTTTCCATATGGTATTGTATTTTGATTTTGTCTAATTGCAATGTAGGAATATCCGCCGTAGGTAACAATGTCACCTTCTTGGTAGAGGCCGGAGTTGCTCCATGAATCTTCAAACTGCAATCCTTCTAGAATTTTTTCAAATTTTGTACTATCGAAATCAGTTGCACCGCTTGTGCTTGTATGATAAGTTGTACATCTCCATTGATTAGCACCCCATTTTACAACATCATTTTGTTTGTAAAATACATTAGTTGCCCAGTCACCTTTGAAAAACAAAGATTCACTGTGAAGATTCCATTTCAAAATATCTGTGTAAAAACCTTCAACCGAAGATTGACTTGAATGATTTTCAACACAAACATAAGTGTTTGCTCCGTACTTAACAATATCGTCAATTAGATATGAAGTACTTACAGACCAATCACCTCTCCATTTAAATTTTAGTCTACCAATTCTAAAATCTGCCATTTTGCGTCTTTCCTATTAATGTAAATCAACCCAACTACCATTAGCATAAACTTGTGCTTTGTTAGAGGTTGTATTGTAAATTACCATACCGTTTGCCACGTCAGCAATAGCATCTCTTGTTGTCTCATCAACATTTCTTAATATTATATCTTGCGATGTAGATGCTACCCAACTACCAGTACCACCATCATACGCTAATACTGATCCGTTTGTTGCACCTGCTGTATCGACATCTTGTAAATTTGTTAAATTGTGAGTTGGTTTGCCAACTCCCCAACTTTGTGATGACTGAACATAAACTATTGAGTCTCCATTTAGAACACCTGTTGTGTCTACATCATTAAGTCCATTAAGTGTTTGAGCACCTGATTCAAAAGATGCTTCAAATCTTCCTGCTGTGTTGTTATATTTTAAAACCATTGCATCTGCTAGAGCAGTTAAATCTACATCTCCTAGATCACCAATACTAGCACCAGCCAAACTTAATTGTGTATCAACATCATCTGCGGCTGACCATACAGTACCTGTATATTTTAAAACTTGTCCTGCTGTTGCACCACTACCTAAATTTACGTTTGCAAGTTTATCAATGTTTGATGTAGTGTCAACTAATTCTACCCATTGCCCTGCATGTGCATAATAAGCCTTGCCTTCAGCATGTACATGAGCGAACATACCGTGATATGTATTTGCATCTGGCAAGTCTGACAATGCATTAAAATTAGCCGATACTTTGTTTGCACCTGGCACATCTAATACATTGTTTGTTACCAAACTTTTTGCAGTAGTACCATCACCAATAGCATTGTAAATTTCATCTGTATTATCATTTATTTTGCCAGCGGCGACTCTAAGGTTATCACCTGTGCCGTCATTTGCTGTTAAACCTCTATTGATACTTTGCTTTGCCATCTTTAATTCCTATATCTTATCCATTGTAACACCTGAGGTATCCATGGTTAAATCTGTTTGATCAAATCCAGTCGAAATATCCTCTTTCCAACTTGTAATATTTCTAAGTGCTTCATCATCATACAATTCATAAGCATTTGCTCCTGAACCATCAAGTGTATTTGACGAATCATATGCACCTAATCTTTTTACAAAATATCCCTCGTCGTCTATATAGTAAAATACTTGACCTTCTTCAATTCTGTACTGTTGATATTTATCATTATCGTTGTTGAAATATCGTCTTGAAGCAAATCTCACAGCAATTTGTGAGCCATTAAATGGTGGGACTCTAAATTTTAGTATATTTCCTTCAACAAAATAGTCTCTTTCACGTTCTTGTAGCACTCCATTTATCCATACATATGTGTCATCTGTAAAAATTGACACTGCTAACGTAAAATCAGTTAACACACCATTTCCTGTAAATGTATATGTTGCTGGTTGTACAAAAACTTCTTCGTTTACATACTCATTAACTGGCAATACATTATTTGGATCATTAGAAGTTTGATTGTTTATAACTTCATTGTCTGTGCTTTTCACAGTAGTATAATAAAGTAAACCATCTTTTGTTCTGCGTACTGCATGAAAGTTTACCGAACTGCCACCAGCACCACTACCACTATAATATAAAGGCATTAATAAGTCCTCCAGGTTGTTCCTGTCCAAAACATTCCTATACTTGCACCATCTTGATCAAGTATAAATGTATTTGCAGAAAGATTATATAAATTTGTTATTGTTGCTCCATTACCGTCAATGGTAACATTATTACTTGTTAAATATCCGCCTGCGTCAGCAAACGCAACAGAACTACCAACTGACAAACCTGTTGTGCTTGGTAAAGTTACAGTAAATGCCTGTGAAGTAGAATTTACACCAACTCTTTCACCTTTTTTAGCAGTATAAGTGTTAGATACAACTGACCATTTACCTTCACCGCCAACACCTAGGTCTTCTAATTTTACTGCTTGAACGCTATTTGAACTTACATCAAATATTAAAACTTTATCAGCATCATCAGTTTCAGTTATATTACCTGCAAAAGCACTTGTAGATAAAGCACTAGCAGTTGTTATATTATTTCCTAATTCTCTTAGATATTTAAAAGTTATACGATCACCAGTTGCTGGTGGATCTGTAAATGTTATATAACTACTGACTAAATTTACGGTATATGCAACATCTGGTTCTTGCAATACACCATTAATATCAACTTGTACTGAATTTGCACTGAGTACCGTTGTATTCATTACAAAATTTGTTGTAATGTTATCACCTGTATGTTTTTCAACAGTAACATCACCATCAATATCACCAGGTTGTGATCCACCACCTTGCTGTGAGCCTGAACCAAATTCTGCCCAAGTAGTACCGTCATATCCTTCAAACTTATTATCTGTTGTGTTAAAGCGTATTTGCCCTGCTAAAGATGTTATTGGTCTTTCTGCTGTAGTGCCACTAGGTATTTTAATGGATTCGACGCCGTTTATAGCGACATCATCAATGATAGTTTGGCCTTTAACTTTGGTTCTACTCAACGGACTACTCCTTGTTTAATGTATTTATCAAAGGAGTTATGTGCTGAATCGAAAACCTGTGCCTTGAAACTTTTTGGTTTGAGGATTGTTAAATCTTTGCTGTAAGAAGTTATTGAAAGCACCTTGTAATGCTTTATAATCAGTATAATCGTTACCTGTCGATCCCGTAGAATCAAAAACTCTAGCAGGTTGTGACAAATCCATGATTAGATCTCTAGATTCTGCAGGAGTAAGATTAGGACGCATTTGTAATATGCAAGCCAATACTCCACAAACTTGAGGAGATGCCATGCTTGTGCCAGATATTTTACCTATTATATATGAACTATTAAGTGGATATGTTACTCCACCTCCAATATTAGTTGCAATAGTAGAACCAAGTGGTAACGCACTTTGTATGTATGACCCAGGTGCCCAAATATCAACTCTTGGTCCTGTTTCACTTGACGTTGACTTCCAATCCTGTCCACCATTATAACTGTAATCTATATTGCCTACGCAAACTACACCTGGTTGTGCTTGAGGAGTGCCTCCCCTGTGATAATATCTATTTGTTCCACTACCAACAAAATAATTATCATAATCAATTCCACCCGGAACGTCCATTTTGTGTGCAGAATTTCCAGCGGCTGATACTAAATGTATTCCATCATTTATACAATCCTGAATGTCACTGTCAACAGATGCAACTCTCACAGGATGTGTATATTCACCGTTTCTAATTGAAAATTGTATCATTCCAAAATTGGGGTCCATACCACTGCCGCTCCATGGAGTACCTCTATAGTTTCCACCATTTATATTTGTATAAAAACTAAAGTAACCCCAACTCATATTAACAATAGTAGGTCTACCCGTGCCTTTATTATTGTGCCACCCTCGAATCATATTGAAACTTGCACTAATACCAAAGGTATTACCTGGATCGTCTAAAATTTTTATGTTATAAAGTAATGCATTTTTGGCCCATCCGTAAAGTCTACCAACTGTCGTACCTGCCACGTGAGTGCCATGTCCATCGACGTCTCTATAATGTAATGAACTTTGTGTATATTGTGTTTGCCCACTCACGGTTGGCCAGTCATGTTGTACATATCTGTTTACAACACCATCCTTTGCTAACCATTCAGGGTGATTAGGATCTACTCCGCTATCTTGAATTACAACATCTACATCTGTACCATCTAAATTATATGGCATTTGATATGATAAATTTAAGAATGTCTGCCCACCAAATGGATCAGAAAAGTCATTACAAACAACTTTTGCCCAATCATAATCGTTATTTGTTTGTGTAGTTCTTCTATTGTAATTTTTTGATTCATCTAAAACAGTTGAAATAGGAATTATTCCATTTTCTGCTTTACTACCATAACGCACATCAACAATTCTGTCGTCTTTTTTTAATTCTTCTGCTTGTTGACGTGTCATTACAAAATCAAAATTAGAAATACTATCCGGCTTTTCATTATGTAATTCATAGCCAGCGTCTAGTAATTCATTTACTGCTTGATCTGTGTCAACGCCTTTTTTAAATGTGACAACGCATCTATTTTGATCTTCTGTAGACATATTAAGATCCTGTTAATGCTGATATTTCATCTGCTGTTAAACCTAATGCTTCTAGTTTACTGATTGCACTTGCTTTATCTGTTGCTTTTTGTGTAACAGCATTTTCCATTTCTGTTTTTTTAGAAGTTATTTGATCCCAAGTTATTCCAAAATCGTTAGGATCACTACTTTCTATTGCACTATCGTCTTCTGTAAGTCCTGTGATCTTTTTAAACATTGAATTAAATTCTGTTTCATTTGTAGGTTCGCCACGCATGATCCATTCTTTTATTCCTAATGCTTCTATAACTTGACCAATATAAATTTTATCACTCATTAGTTTGTCCTAATCCAACCACATTCATTGTAACCATTACTATCATCTTGTATACCAGCGGCGGCAGTAGTTGCGTTTAGTTGCAAATAAACTGTACTTGCTGTCGATACTTCAACTTGCCATACTGGTGTATTAGCAACATTGAATGCCATTGTTGTGCTTTGTGCTTCAAACAACATTCTATCTGATTGTGAAATAGCACTACCTGCCGTGTTGTTGTATAATCTACATTTAATAAATCCTGTTGTATTCCACAAATATGTTCTCAATGTACAATACAAAATATATGTTCCTGCAACAGGTAGATCCCATTTAAATCTTCCTGTATCTGCATTTGCAAATCCACTTGTAAATCCTGTTACTAAACTTCCTGGATTAATTAATGTAGATGATTGGTCATAAACATTAATTGTTCCATTCATAGCATTATGAGCCACACATTGATAATAAAGTGTATCTGGTGCGTCATGTGGAACATTAAAATACAAGTATCCTTGTTCAATACCTGTATTAGTTACACCTTCGTTGTAGATGTTTCCTGTGCCTGTGCCTTGTACTGTTTTTATAACAAAAGGATGTCCTGATGAGTTAACTTCAAACGCATAAGTTCTGCCTCTTTGTAAACTTAATGTTGGATTGTTACCTAATCCTGCAAAAGCATACGCACCAAAAGTTGGTGCAGTGATAGGTCCAAAAGTTTCATTACTTGGAACTGCTGGCCCAATATGTGTGACAGCATTATATCTTGACTGTGCATAATGCGTACCATAATTATTTAAAGATACATATAAAGCATCACCTGACAGTTTTAATTCATATGTACTTTGTGCGACTGCACTTTGCCCTAATGTTAATGTATTATTTGTAACATCAAATATTGCACTATCTGTATTGAATCTACTTTTTAATTCAATAGTATCATTTGTATGTGCTTTTATAGTTTCTGTTTCAATAATTGATTGTTGTGTAACAAATGAACTTGTATCTGTTGGTGCAAAAGTAAACACACCAGTTGAGTTATTGTAAGTTAAAGAGCCTCCACCTGATGCTCCACTTGTTGTTACAGATAAATCAGTAAGTGCAATACCTCCTCCACCTGCATTATTATCAACATATTGTTTTGTTGCGGCGTCATTGTTGTTAGTTGGTGTTGCTAAATTAACAATCTTAGAATTACTTACATTAATTTGACCAAGTCCACCGTTTGCATTAAAAATAATATCATTACCACTTGTAAAAGTAGGTGTACCTGTACCTGTTGTAAATATTTCTTCTGTCTCTATATTTGTTGATGTAAGTGTGCTTGTACCACTGTTCCATGTCAAACCTGCACCTGCACCACTTACTGCTGATCCTGTAGTAGCATAATAGGCCAAATGCGTTGCAGTACCTGTGTTAACAGTACCACTTCCTGCACCACCGCCTGTATTATCTACAGCAGGTGCCCAATTGGCTCCATTCCATTTTAGAACTTCTCCAGTTTGCGGAACTGCTGTGCTAGTATCAACGTCACTTAATGCATCTATGCTTATAGAATTTAAATCAGATGCTGTAATGCTTGTTAAGAAACTAGAAAGGTCAGGCGGAGTAAATGTAAATACTCCTGTTGAACTATTATATTGTAAATTTGATGTTCCTACAGAATTTACATTGACACTTAAATCAGTTAAATCTATAAAATTAGCAATAGCACCTGTTGTTGCATAGCCACTTAAATCTGGTGGTGTATAAGAAAATACACCTGTTTGATCATCATAACTCAATGCCGCAGTACCAACAGAATTAGTTGTAACACTTAAATCAGTTAAGGCAATTCCGCCACCGCCTCCTGAATTATTTACAGGTTCCCATTGACTGTTAGAACTGTTGTATTGTAGAATTTGTTGATTACTAGGGACAGTGCTTGATACATTTGATAAATCTCCTATAGTGCTTGGTATAAAAGGTTTATTAGAAAGATCTGTATAATCTCCTGTAGTAGCCACTGTTGATAATGAACTACTTTGTACATAAGAACTTAAATCAGGTGGCGTAAATGTAAACACACCTGTTGTATTATTGTATGATATTGCACCATCACCACTTGCTGTATTTTCTGCGCCAACAGAAAGATCGGTTAAAGAAATACCACCTCCTCCGCCGCCACCACTTACAGTACCAGGTGCCCATTCAGAACCACTCCATACAAGTGCTTGACCATTTTGAGGTGTGCTTGTACTAACATTGGCTAATGCACTTATATTTGTTGTACCTATTCTTGTATCAACTCTAGTGTTTGTAAAATATAAATTTGCAACACCTTCTGCTAAATCGTCTGTTGTTGCTCCAACAAGTGTTCCGGATACTCCTGTTAAGTCTGTTGAGACTACCCAATTATTGCCGTTCCATTTCAAAACGCTACCAGCAACTGCCCCGTTTGAATCTACATCAGCCAGTTTATCAATAGTAATCGATTCGTCATCAAATTCGATCGTTACTTCTGTACTAGAACCGGTAACGTTTATTCCTAAACCTGCTTTAATACTTTTAAGTTGTATAGTGCCTGCATTATTTTGATCAAATATTCCTTCACCTGTACCAATATTTGAAAATGTCAAAGCACCACTGCCGCCGCCTGCACTACTAAAAAATAAATTGCCTGCGCCATCTGTGGCTAAAACTTCTCCATAGTTTCCATCTGCTGTTGGGAAACCAATTCCTTCTAATCTAACTTTTCCTGTTCCATGAGCAAATATATTAACGTCTTTGTTATTTGTACTTCTTATAGCATATCCGTTTACATCTAAATCACCATTAAGATATGGATTAACATCATTAGATAAATTACCAGGCAAACTTCCTTGTGCAAAACCTCTATATACAATTACAGCCTCCATAAGGTTGTCTAATGGTGTTGTAAATTTTATAGAAGTTGTTGTGGGTAATGTAAAATCTGTACCAGGTTGTTGTGTAACACCATCAATAGTTACATCTAAATTTTCTGCCACACCAGGTTCAACAGGCAATGTATAAGTGTCGTCAACACCATTACCTGTGACTACAAATTTTTGAGAATTTGGAACATCAATTAAATTATTATAACTTGTATATAAAGTATTTGTTCCTGGTTTAAAACCATAATATGCCATGCTCTTCTACCTTATGGATATAATTCTAATACACTAGCAAACGCTTCACAATTTGTACTATTTGCTGATACAACAAGTTTATCATTAGGTTCTAAGTTTACTGGCTTATCTAATGACAAACTACTATTAGCAGGAATAGGTACTCCATTCATAAGCACCCTTGAAGATCCTGATGAATCGTCGTATACTTTTACTGTTACTGAAACATTTGCAGAAGTATCTGTATTTGCTACATACATACCATGAACCACAGCACTCAATTGACTTACACCATTTGCAATATACAAATCTGTATCGCTTGTTCCAACGTTGGTATGTGCGTTTTTAAAACTACTAGCCATTTATTAACCTCCTAGTGCTATAGCGAATGCAATAGCATCACCTTCTGTTAAGTTGCCCTGTGCGGCCGCAACTGATCTAGGTTCCCATTGTTGCGTTGCGTCAATCCAACTTAAAACATAATTGTTTGCTTTTCCAGTTGTATCAACATCTCCTAAATCATCAATACTTGCCGTTGCCAATACTGCTCCACCAGGAGAGTTTGGTACAAATTTTCCATTGGCCGCGTCCCAAGATAATATATAACCATTTGTTGGAGGGTTAGTTGTAATATCTACATCAACTAAATCACCTATTGATGAAGTTGAAATGTCGCTCCATGCACCATTTGTATATTGTTCTAATTTTAAGGTATCGCTGTTATAACGAACCATTCCTTCAACTGGTGCAGAAGGTCTTTCGCTTGTATTACCTTTTGGAAGTACTAAACTACCTGTCTGATCAACAGTAATCGTAGCACTATTACTGGAAATAATGTCTTTTTGATGATCTATGTTTATTGCCATGTTAGGTTCCTAGTTACTAACACTATTTATTCGATTGGAACCAAGGCTATGACGATATGTTAACTGTTACAGGTCCTGTAATACTCGCTGATACGTCTATTGCTTTTTGTTTTTCAGTGGGTGCATTAGGAGTAGATGATACATAACTGTAAGCAAAAGGCATATTTGACATCATATTTGGTGCTCCATTGAGGTGCCTTGTTTGCCCAAGTGTATGTGCTTGATTCCATGATGAACGAGTTTGTGTTTCATCTAATTCATTTAACAATCCATGTCTTTGCATAAATGCAATAATTAAATCTTTCGTAGTCAAATCAGGTCTAATTCCTAGTAAAACTGCGATCATACCACAAACATTAGGACTTGCCATACTTGTACCACTTAATTTTTCTTGTCTATTAGCAGTATCGTTTCCACTGTAAAATTCATTGGTTACACCTTTGTAATATTCTGTAGAAACTAAACTTCTCCACTCGGGTGTAGCACTCATTATTTGTCTACCAGGTGCCCATATATCTACATTAGTTCCATGATTAGAAAATTCTGCTTTTTGATCTACTAACGTACCGTTAGGTGAATTCATTTCAGTTGCACCTACAACAATTACACCACTATCTGCAACACTTGGACTTGATCCTCTGTGATAGTATTGAGGTATATCATTCCAGTAGTCGCCTGTATAGTTGTTGTCATAGTCAAGTTCACCTGATCTAAATCCTGGATGATAATCATTTCCGGCCGCTCCGATAAAAATAACGCCGCGTCCTACTGCATTTGATACAGCAACATCAACTAAAGTATTTCTTGTAGCATGTCTGTAACTAAATGAAGATAGAGCATAACCAAGCATTCCATATTCTTCTCTATATGTTCCTGGATTACTTGAATCATCCCATGCTGTTCCTCTAAAATTACCTTTCATACTATTTGTATATCCTGCTGTATAACCCCAACTCATGTTTACTATAGTTGGTCGTCTTTTTCCTGTTACAGGATCAACTGCTTTTTGTTCATGCCATGTTGCAATTACATTAGCAAAATTTGTTACTGTGTATGGACTTTGTGCAGTATCTCCACTACCTTCTAGTCCTTGTATTTTCATTGAATAAATTCTTGCCTCTTTTGCCCAACCAAACCTAGCACCTGCGGCCGTACCAGTTACATGTGTTCCATGACCATCTCTGTCTTGATAAAATCCTGAAGGTTGAGTGCCTGATATTCCTGTTTCTGCAAACCAATCAATTGCTTGAAATCTACTTACAGGTTCAGAACCAAATGCACCACTCTTTGGACTTAACCATTCTGGGTGATCTGGATCAATACCGCTATCAGTTATGACTATGTCAACACCTTCTCCTGCGGCATTCCATTCATATGTAAAATCTGTATTTGGATTTGTAACATAACTGTCGCCTAATGAGCAACGAGCAAACGCCCAGTTATTCATTTCTTCGGATTCAGAACTTGAATGATCTGCAAGAAAACTTATCTGTCCTGTTGTTTCTAATTTAATATCTTCATTGTCATATGGATTTAGTTCAATGTGTTGAACTCTAGAATCATTTTTTAAGTTTTCAACTTCTGCTTCTTCTAGCATGTAATGAGTAAAAGTATCTAACTCTCCTGGTGCTTCAATTGATTGAATTGATCTAGTAGGAACTGAATCACTACCAACATTACTCATCATATCAGATAATAAGGCATCTGCATTTTCTTTAGTAGGTGAAATAACAATATATCTTTTTGCCATTGTATTATCCAAATTTTCCGTGTGTCATTTGAACTTGTACTTCTAAATTTCTGTGTGCGTTGTAAGGGAAATAAGCAATCCTATTAACACCGCCCATTAAGTTTCTGTCATTATTAAAAAATGTTGCAGGATCATTTTCGTTGTTTGGTCCAACATAAAGTAAATTTTGTACTGCGTTGTTATGCCACCAACTTCTAACCTGTGCTGGTGTCATTCCTGGATTCATTTGTAATAACAAACATGTCATTCCAGAAATTTGAGGAGTTGCCATACTTGTGCCTGTTAAATCTGCTGTTGCTGATGCACTATTATTATAAGAACTAATAATATTTGTTCCGGCCGCCCATACATCTACTCTTGGGCCTTTATCACTTCCTGTTTGCGTTGCTTCTTGTCCATTAAACAAATAACTATCTATGTTTCCAACTACAATAGTATCAGGTCCTATGTTGCCTGCACCTCTATTATAATAAACTGGTTGTCCTGCTGATATTCCGCCTGTTGAACTGCTTTTTGTTATGTAGTTGTTGTAATCTATATCACCTTGGCCACAAAGTTTTTGTCTTTGATTGCCTGCACTCTTACAATAAATTACTCCTTCGTCTTGCATTTCTTCTACTTCAGCCATTAAATTATAAAGTTGGGCATTGAATCTATCTGCTGTATCTCCTATCATACCATAACTTCTATTTACAGCCGTTGTTCCTGTATTTGTTCCTCTAAAATAAATGTTTGTGATACTTGACCAAGTTGACTTATATCCCCAACTTGCATTAACTACAGTAGGACGTTTCACTCCTGTAAAAGGATCAGGTGCTTTTGCTTTATGAAATTCTTTTATAGCGTCAAACCAATAACTTTGGCTGTGACTGTTTAAACCTAAACTGTAAATATTGGCACCTGTTGCCCAGCCATAGTCTTTACTAACCACTGTACCACAACAATGAGTTGCATGACCGCCACCTGTTCCGGAGTACGACACTGTACCCATACCACCCATATTTGGTAGGGTGTTCCATTGAAACTGTTGATATCTAGATTGGCCATTTGAATCTTGCCATTGCACGTGATCAGGCCTTGCTATACTACCTTCTTGATTAATAAAATCTACACCACTGCCATCTAAATGATATGAATATTTGTCTGCTCTATTACTACCTACGCTAGAACCCCAACCATTAGTTTGTTCAATATGACGAAGTAATCCCCAATTATTTCTATTACTTGTACCAGGCGTTCTGGCCCAATTACCAGTACCACTTCTTTCATAATCTAACCATTCATCATCCCACACTAAAGGTTCATTAATATCACCAACTCTCGAATCATTTCTTAATTTAGAAACTTCATCTTCCGTAAGAGCCATTTCAAACATACGCTTACTACTTGGTCTATTGTTTACTGTTTGTACTTGCCTATCAGGAATAATATTAGAATCTACATTTACATCTGATGTGGTGTCGCGAGATAATTCATCCATTATCTCTTGTTTATCTATACCTTTTTCAAGTGAAATTACAAAGTGTTTTTCTGACATTATGCAGGAGTCCCGTCATCAATATTAATCCAAGCATTGTTTTGGTATGCCTGTATTCTGTTAACGGTTGTGTTATAAATCATTTCACCATTTGCGGCCGCAAGTGCATTTCTCTGAGTAGTGTCTAAGTTTGCTAACCTAAATCCTCCACCTGCACCTCCATTTTGCTGAACTACAACACTTCCGCCTACTGTTAAATTAACATTACTGTTTGAAGTTAAGGTTGGTGTACCACTTGTTGATGTGTTAATTACATCTGTTGTTATACTTGCGAATGTAACATTATCACCTGTGTTTAGTGATTGGTTAAAGGAAGATCCACTACCTTGTGCTACCCAATCATAATCTGTACCTGTCCAACTTAAAACTTGGTTTGCTGTTGCTGATGATGTGTTAAGATGTGTATCAACATTTGAATCACCATAAGCACTTGCAACTGATCCTGGTTCCCATTTAGAAGCCGTAGCGTCCCAAACCAGTGCTTGACCATTTGTAGGTGCAACCGAAACTGTATCAACATCGGTTAAATCATTTATTGCTGTAGGTGCCAATGCATCTATTCCACCTGCAACTTTACCACCACTTGTGTATGGAGTAAATGCTGTACCATCAACAGTACTACTCAAAGCAGTATCACTATACAATGTAAATATTGTTCCTGACACAACATTTGCATAGTAAGTATTACCATTAAGTTCTGTCATTCCTACAACATCTGTTATAACTAATTTTTGTGCATTTACTAATCCATGATCTGCTGAAGTTGTAATTTGTACAGGATTTGCTTGTGTGGCCGCACTAATACTAGATATTGTGGATCCACCAGTTACACCAGGCTTTATATATTCCCAACCATTACTTGTGTAAACTGCTATTCCAGGTTGACTTAATAAGCCGTCGCTAATATAAGCAATCTGTCCAATCATGTTTCCTGACAATGCACCTATTTGTGCATTCGTATATGATTTTATTTGTAATGGACTATCAGTTAATCTTACATTACTTGCTTTTAATCTAATTTCTCCTGCAGAAGTATCTGCTTGTAGTACCAAATCATTAGCACTTAAAACAGTTGGAGTGCCACTTGCAGTATTTTGAAAAGTTCCTGAAACATCTAAATTTGAAACACTTAACGTATCTGTTGTACTATTAAAAGTAAAAGTAGAATCTCCAGCAAAAGCGCCTGCATTGTTAAACTGTACTTGTGTTGTACTTCCGCCTGGAGTACCACTACCTCCACCAGACACAGTGCCAGGCATCCAATGGCCCATAGTTTGATCCCAAACCAATGCTTGTCCATCAGTAGGTACATGACCTGAACCAGTAGTTTTTACATCACTTAAACTATCAATACCAAATGTATTTAAATTTGTAGTGCTTAAATATAAGTTTCCTGTGCCTTCTGGTAAATCGTCTGTTGTTTTTCCGTTGAAAAATTTATTAGTGCCTTCAATTATATCATCAGTTGTAAGGCTATCAAATTCTATGCCATTGTTACTAGGATTAACTTTTAAATACTTTCCTGCACCGGAGTATGTGCTTGGAGTATCTGTAAGAGATAAAAATCCTGGAGATGTAGAACCTGACACAACAAGTCCTCCACTTACATATAAAGTAAATCCTGAACCATCAACACCTGCTGTTAATCCGCTATCACTATATAGTGCAAAACTATCTGATGATAGTACATCTACATAATAATTGTTTCCATTAAGTTCTGTCATTCCTACTACGCCTGTGATATTAACGTAGGAACTATCTATTAAGTTGTGTGCTGATGCTGTTGAAATAATAACAGGATTGGCTTGAGTTGCTCCTGTTATTGTTGAAGTAGTTGTGGACCCACCGCCACCTGTTGGTACAGTCCAACTACCTCCATTATAAATTTCTAATGCGTTACCTGTTGTATTAAAACGCATTTCACCTTGACTAGGTGAATTTGGTCGCTGTGCATCTGTACCTGCTGGTATTTTAATTGCATTTACAGATTCAACAATATAATTACCTGATAATCTTACTCCTGATGACATGATTTTTCACTCCGTTTGCAAGTATTTATCAGTATGAGGGAATGTTGAAAAGAAAAACGGGGCAAGTTTCCTCGCCCCGTTTGTAAAAAATAACTTCTAAAGAATTAGAAGAATTTTAAGTTTGTAGTGTTGATACCAATAGTCTCAACATAGTCGGCCGCGTTACCTAATGAACTTGCGGCGTTGGATAGTTCCAAATATCCGTATCTAGTCATAAACGATACGACTGGCTCGAATGAATCTGGATCTAATACAACTCCACTGCTCATTAATGGAACGTATGGGCAATAGAATGCCGCGGCATCCATTTCGCCTGAACCTTTGTAACCAACAAGTACGTCAGTGTTATCTGCCGCATACTGATCTGAGTATACTCTCATTGTGTTGTTAAGAGTACCTACAAATTTAGTATTTGTTGGTGCCTCGAAAGAACCTTCAGTGCTTCTTGCGAATGCTGAAGTAGTCGCTGACTGTAGGATAGTCAATGCAGTTGGTGAAACAACTACATAGTTACCTGCGCCACGTCTTGTTCTTGCGGCAATGTTGTTTGCGGCTCTATTAATAAGAACTGCAAGAGCGGCATGCTCGTCACCTACGAAAGTTGCAGTACCACTTACGTTACCCTGGTCAAATGTACCAGCACTTGCGGCACCTGGAAGTGCTCTAAGTGAACCAAGAATTTCTTGGTCGATTTCTGCAGTGATTTCCTGCGCCAATGCGGCCATTACTTCCGCTTCAACATCGATACCGTGTTGTGAATTGGCATCTTGAGCGGCCTCAAAAGTCCATCTTGCTTGTAACTTACGAGTTTTTGCTTCAACTGTCTGTTTCAAGACTTGGATGGATAATTGTTGACCACCAGAACCTTCAAGTGTACCTGCGGCGGCACCTGCTGGTGCACCTTGGTTAAGGTTACCTGAATATTCTTTAGCAATGTTGAAAGGCGATAATGCCTCTTGACCTGCTGTTACAGAACCCGCTGTGTCGGCATAGCGAACTCTTAATGTGTGAATTTGTCCAACTGGACCAGTCATCGGCTGAACACCAACGATCTCGTTAGCAATAACAGTCGGCATAACACGTCTGATTACTGGAAGTATTACTTTGTTAAGAGTAGCAACGTTACCAGCATTAGTGGCGCCGGCTGAAGCCGCCTCCATCAATGAAGAACGAGTGTTCTCTAACACAGTTTCCATTACAGACTTTTTATTACCTGTAAGACCATCGGTAAGGGCCTCTTTTGCGGCTGTCCAATTTGACTCAAATAATGCGTCTGCCATTTTTTTAACTCCTTACGCTTTTTTATTTAATTCCGGCTAGTTTTTTAAGGTCTAAAATAGTTGCTTGTGAGTCACCGTTAGTGTCTACACTTTCTTTCACAACATCTTTGTTACCTGTAATCACAGTCTTCTGTGAGTTTTCTTTGATAACCTGTTTTGCAACTGGTTTGTCATCGATAACTGCTGGCAAATACTTATTGAAAGACTCATTTAATTTGTTAGTTTTAACGCCGGTTAATAAATCTTCCATAACGCTTCGTTTGTCTTTTGACAACGGAGCAAGTAATTTACCCATAACTTTCTCACGCTCAGCAAGGTCCTGTGCGACCTTAGCCTGACGTTGTGCTTCCTCAATTACTTTAACTGAATCTTTGAGTGCTGATTCTCTTTTTTCAAGTTCAGCCTTCATTTCATCAATTTTAGCATTGAGTTTGCTCATTTCTGTACCTTCTGCCAATTGTGAAGTCATAAATTCAGCGGCAAAAGATTCGAATACCTTACGACCAAACTCGTTTTCACGAGCGGCTTTAATGTCTTCTTTAAGTTGTCCAATCTCACCTTTCAGTGCAGACTCCATGACACCTTCAATCTTTGTTGCGGCTTTCTTAATGAAATCCTTTTTGGCTTCAGCAATAACTTTCTTACCTTCTTTAACAAGTTTGACTTTTGTGTTAACTAGGTCACGCTTGTCTTCGTGGAACTCTTTAAGTTCGTTAGTAAGTTGGCGAAGAACAAATTCCTCTAATTTGCCGAATTTGTCTTCTTGGGCCTTGCGATCTTCTCTTAGTTCTGAAATTTCCTTTTTCAAAGTCTCGAGTATAAACTTGTTTAGAACTTTTACATGCTCTTTGATGTTAGCAGTATAGTCAACTTTCGCTTTAACAAGGTCTGCTTTGTCCTCGCTAAACTCTGACAATTCTTTTTTAATTACATCGTTAAGCATCTTGTCCATTGCTTCTACCATTTGCTCTTTGTCATTTTCATAACGTGTAGCAAATTCTTCACGCAATTCAGCGGCAACTTTTTCCTTTGCCTCTGCAAGTTTACCATCCCAAGCCTCTGAGAGAGTACTTTTTACTTCTGCTGAAAGAGTATCACTGCCTAATAGTTCTTCGAAAGCATCAGCCATAGTTTATTCTCCTCAGTATTTTAGGTCCTGAATGAATCTTAAGACCTCTTTCTGGAGGTGCTTTTGTGCCTTTACGTCATATCCTACCGCTTCAGCAACACCAAGCAAAATATTCTTGCGTTTATTTTTCATGATGTTTTCATAAATTGGATCTGGATAGGCATTTGGCGCACTCGGATTAGCGACAATGTCTACTGTGATAATTTCAAAATCAGAAACTTTTCCATCATTACCAACATTGCCACTTCCTCGTGAACTTACACCGAGTTTTACCCCTGCTTCTAGCATGGTTTTACAGATATTACCCATTGGTGTCGGTAAAATTTTAAGTTTACCAATACCATCAGAACCTTTCATTGACATATCAGTAATCATGTGTGACACTCTGTCAATGTTGACTTGTAAGTCATCTGGGTGATCTGCTTCTCCAAGTACGGAGTAACCCTCGCTTATTCTTTGTTGTATGTTTTTAACCGCAGAACTTATCTCGTGTGTTGGATAATTTCTGCCGTTTTCATTAACAACATCGCCTTGGATGAAAATACCCTTCATATAGAGGCTTTTACCGTTACCTTCATCTAATGTTTCAGTAACAATACCAGCCTTACCAAATGTTAAGTGTTCTCTAAGAGCAATCATTTATATTTCCCTTATGATCCAATTGGCGATTTTTTGTTGTCCGAATCGTCTTTGTGATCGGCTTTAACTTCACGCATTTCTGGTTCAGTAGTAGCACCCATATCTTGTGCCTTTGGTGCAGAAGCACCTTTTTCTTCTTTACCAGCCATGTCTACTGCTTTGCCACCCATGTCATTTTTGCTAGCCACTGGTGATTTTTGAGCACCACTGTCAGCACCTACTGGGTCGCTTGGCATTTTAACTTGTGATAGTGAAGCGGCTTCTTCAAGATCTTCGAAGTCTTCTTCTAAAGTTTCATCTTTTGATTCCTCAGTAGTTTCTTCTACTGCATCTTCTGTTGACTCTTCTTTAGATTCTTCCATGTCGCCTTCTTCAGCAGGGGCTTCGTCGTCCATTGCACTGTCGCCTGTCATATCTGCAAACGCTGATTTTAGTTCAGCCATTGCATCTTCAACATTCATCATTGCGTCTTTAACGTCTTCTGCTTTTTCTTCTGCTGGTTCTTCTTCTGGCGCCATTTCGGCTTCTAAGTCTTTAGCGGCTTCTTCGTCGTCCATGTCCTCTTCAGAGAACATTTCTTCCGCTTCAATTTCTTCTTCATTAGAAGAAACTTCGTCAGCAAGATCCTGCTCAGGATCACCACCAACGTCTTCATTCGTTACGTCATCCTCGACTTTTTCGTCAGACTCAACTAATTCTGCATAAATGTTTTTTGCTTTTTCAACAAACACATCATGTAGAAGTTCGCTGGCCTTATCGTTTTCCTCGTTTACGAGCATTTCGAGGACTTGTTCTAATTTATCTTTTGTTGACATGTTCGTCTCCTCTGCAAGTCATGTGATAAGGTTTGTTGTCAACTAATATTTAGTGACAAACAAGAATTCTTGGTTAAAATAGGTGGAAAAAGTGTGTTTTTTAGAACTGATCTGCTAGATAAGTATAAAACAGTGGCAAATTATGCGTTTTCGCTAGGTTTTGCGTAAATTGTCTTGAAAAACTTCTGTCTTTCAGCCTGTTCTACTGCATTTATTTCACGCATCTTACGAAGTTTATTCAAATGCTCAAGTGTCAATCTAGGGCGTCTAGTATCATCTATATTGACTTTTGAATATTTGTCATCTGATGCATCATAATACTCTTTAAGTACTTCTTGAAACTTCATTATGTTGTCTCCTCGCCGCCTACTTGCTCATCGCCAGTAATAGGACTAGCAGTTCCTTCGTCGCCTGCTGTTGGTTCATCTGGTGCATCTGTATTTAAGTCTGCTTCAACATCCATGTTGTCAGTATCCATTGGTCTTACGCCAACACTACTTAAATTATCAGCCATTTCATTGCCTGCACTAGCACCTGAACCATTTTCTTCACGCCACATACGTTCATTTTCAAGTATTTCTTCATCTGAAAGACCAAGATATTTTCTCATTGTGAAACGTCTGCTCATAAACGGAAGATCACCAATACTAGAAAACACACTTGCTCTAGCATTGTCAACTTCAATCTCTCTGTAATTAGAGAAGTTTTGTGGTTCAAAAAAGTTTAGTTCAAAACTAGCACTATCAACATTGATGCCTCTGTGTTTTACAAATAATTTAAATTCTTTATCCAACACAGCCTGCATGTGTCTTTGTAAACGCATACAATATTTGTTGAATCTAAACTCTTGAATATATGCAGTACCAACTCTACCATCTGTAAAGTTATTTGTACCTTCTTCAGGACCTGTTGGTAGATATGATATAGGCACTCTTAATGCTCTCATCATTTTATTGTTAAAATATTTCAAGTCATCAATTTCACCAAGGTTATCACCACCTGGTAAAACTTCTACTTTACTGCCTCTACCTTCTGCCGTAGTTGCAAAGAAATAATCTTCCATAATAGATAATGGATTATAACTTGCATCCATAACAGTAGTACCACCGCCTGATTTATTTGGAATACGTCTTTGGTGTATGTCATTTTTTACACGTTCTACAAAAGCCATTGCCTTGTGTGCTGGCATGTTACCTACATCAATATAAAACACTCTTCTTTCTGGGGCTCTTTGTACACGGTAAATTATAATTGAATCTTCTAATAGTTCTTTTTGTTTGTAAGTTTTAAAAATAGGATCTAAAATACTTGTGCCAAATGGATAGTTTGCATCCATGCCTTCAGTTAATGCCAAATGGATCATGTGATTGGCATTTACACCAAATTCATTATATTGACCCATATTTTGATTATGTCTTTGTCCTGCTCCGTAGGCTTTTTGATCTATCGGCCCACCACGCATCATTGTATCTACAGTTGTATATTGTGTATCATGTTGTATAATTTCACTTGCTGTTTTAGCCTGCATGTTAACATCTAAATTACGGACAATATATTGCTCAGGCTTTTTGCCCTCTGCATCATT
>MDTA01056342.1_pt1 | contig 30146 bp, 24 predicted proteins | sample 811151 | NCBI WGS metagenome assembly MDTA01 (sample SAMN05326648, study PRJNA326480) | marine metagenome | isolation source: seawater | place: Indian Ocean: South | collected 2010 | reverse complement strand
GTAAGAGCTCACCGGTTTTTTGGTAACAAAAAACGCAAGGCAAACCCCACTGGGAGCAAGGTTAAATAGAGAGGACACTGTATTTATTTACAAAAAACAGTCTTTAGTTAGTCCTCTGGGTTAACCGCATGAGCTTGAATGCGAGTTTAAGCCAAGATAAATGACATCTTCAATGACAGAACCCGGCTTATAAATTATCTGGCTAAAATTACTTAATCTTGTTCTACTTTTGTACTGATTTCTATTTTACATTCTTATTGACTATTTTTTAAAAACCCATACTATCCCAAATAATCCCATATTGGAGGGTAATTTGAATATATTAATAAAAAGAGAGTTTTTAAATAAATATGTTTCTATCGTGTTTCGAAAACAAATTAGACAAGAAAGGACGTGTCTCGGTGCCAGCAACGTTTAGGTCACACTTAAACTCTATGGGTTATAATGGTTTTATAAGTTATCCATCTTTTAGCAACCCAGCTCTTGAAGCTTGTTCTCAAGATAGAATAGAAAAATTGTCAAATACAATTGACTCTCTAAATCCATTTGATGAAAAAAGAGATTTTTTTGCTACTTCAGTACTATCTGAAAGTGAAAACCTTCAATTTGATACAGAAGGCAGAGTTTCATTTTCAAATAAATTACTAAAACATGCAAACATAAAAAGTAATATTTTATTTGTAGGTCAAGGAAAAACATTTCAAATCTGGGAACCTAAAAACTTTGAAAAATTTAAAGCTGTTGCAAGAAAAAAAGCTTTTCAAAATAGATCTAACTTAAAATGGGAAAATAAACAGAAAGGGGAGTCGTCATGAGTATAAATGTTGGGGGAGGTGAACTGAGAGAATTAAAACCAAGAATACTTGTTATTGGCGTTGGAGGAGCAGGTGGAAATGCAATAAATGCAATGATCGAGTCCGGAATGCAAGGAGTGGAGTTTGTAGCTGTTAATACTGATGCTCAAGATTTAAAAATGAGCAAAGCAGATGCAAAAATTCAAATTGGGATGAATTTGACAAAAGGACTTGGTGCTGGAGCAAAAAATGATATTGGTCAAGCAGCAGCAGATGAGTCTATAAACGAAATTATAAACTATATTCAAGGTAGCAATATGGTTTTCATAGCATCGGGTATGGGTGGAGGGACTGGTACAGGTGCTTCACATGTAATTGCGAAAGCAGCTAGAGAAATGAATATTTTGACTGTGGGTGTAACTACACTGCCCTTTACTTACGAAGGACCTAAAAGAATGAGAAGGGCAGTAGCTGGTCTGGAAGAGTTAAAGAGACATTTAGATACAACAATAGTTGTGCCAAATCAAAATCTTTTTAAAATTGCAAATGAAACTACAGGATTTGAAGAGTCATTTAGTTTATCAAACGATGTTTTAAAACATGGCGTTCAAAGTATTACAGATCTAATGGTGAGACCAGGAATGATCAATTTAGATTTTGCAGACGTTGAAACTGTTATGAGCTCAAGTGGGAAAGCAATGATGGGAACTGGAGAGGCCGAAGGTGAAAATAGAGCAATGGCAGCTACAGAACTAGCATTAAATAACCCACTGATTGATGAATATACTTTACAGGGCGCAAAAGGTTTGCTTGTCAACATAACCGGAGCTAGCGATATCAAATTATTTGAGGTGGATGCCGCTGTAAATAAAATTAGAGCTGAAGTCGATCCTGAGGCTGAATTAATATTTGGAGCTATAAAAGACGAGAATATGAATGGTAAAATTAGAGTGTCGATTGTAGCCACATCATTACAAGGTTCCAAAATACTTACAGAACCTAAACCGGTTTTAAACGTTGTAAATGGTTCAAGCGTCAGAAACAATACTTTTAATGAAAACTTATTTTCTAAAAGCAACGTAGAGCAGCAAGTTTTTAATTCTATTGATGGCGCAACCGCATTAAAACTTGATGAAAGCTTCGAAATTAAAAATAACGAAGAACAAGAAGCCCTTATTAATAATTTCGAGCGTAATGAAGAAAACAAGATTGCTGAGGGAACAGAAACAACAGAGTCAAAAATAAATATGAGTGATCAAATCCCTAACAATGTTTCCATAGAGAACACTACTTATATGGAAAACAATTCCGGGATAGATTTTGAAAATCAAACATTAGAAGACGTGAAATCTGATGAAAGTATGAATGATGAATATACTCCTAAACTTTTCTCGGAAGACCATCTTCAAGAGAATATTGAATCAAAAGATCAAGTTAATAGGATTGAAACAGAACAACTTTTTGATCAGGAAACAGGCGAAGATGAAGATTTTGAAATCCCGGCATTTTTAAGAAGACAAAAGTTTTAATGTTTAGTTTCAATTTAAATGAAAACTCAAAAATCATCACTGGAATTTTCCCATTTTCCAGTGATGCTGAGTGAAGTTATTAAAATTTCTTCCCCGTCAAAAGGAGGAGTTATTATTGATTGCACTTTTGGCAGTGGAGGATATTCTAAAGCACTACTAAAATATTCAAAAACTAAAGTTATAGGAATTGATAGAGACTTAACAGTTATTTCGATAGCAAAAAAATTAGAAAAAAAGTTTAATAATAGATTTAAATTTTTTCAAAGTAAATTTAGTCAACTAGAAAATATCATTGAAGAAGATATTGATATAATAATATTTGATTTAGGGCTTTCATCTATTCAGTTAAAAGACCTTAAAAGAGGTTTTTCATTTAAATCTAAAGATACTCTGGATATGACAATGGGACTCACGAATATATCAGCACAAGATGTTGTTAACAATTTAAGTGAGACTCAACTCAAATTAATTATTAAAATTCTAGGTGAAGAAAAAGAAGCATCTAAAATTGCAAGGAATATAGTTAAAGCTAGATCTGAAAAAAAAATTACTAAAGTTTATGAGTTAGTAAAAATTATTGAAAAAAGTAAAAAGAAGAATTTTTCTACTAAAATAAATCCAAGTACCAAAACTTTCCAAGCATTGAGAATTTTTGTTAACAAAGAAATTACTGAATTAATTGAGGGTATAGCTGCTGCAACGAAACTTCTAAAACCTGGTGGTAAAATACTTGTAGTAAGTTTTCACTCAATTGAAGATAAAATTATAAAATATTTTTTTACAAATTTCTCAAAAAATAAATCAAAACCATCGAGATATTTTCCTGAAATTAAAAATAGTGACTCAGAACTTTTTGAAAAATATATTAACAAAGTTATAAAACCTTCAAAACACGAATTAGAAAAAAACAATCCATCCCGATCTGCTAAATTAAGGTATGCAATAAGAAGCAAAAATAAATTTATCTATCCTGATGGTTTAATTCAAAAGTTTAGCAAATATTTAAAATTAGAGGCTATTAATGTTTAAAATAAAAATCTTTACATCAATTATTATTTTCTCTTTTTTATTAATTGGAACATCAATTATTAAAAATAATACAAGGGAAATAGAGAGAAAAATTTATAAAATCAGCAAATCTATTCAAAAAAAAGAGAGAGATCATAATGAGTCACAGCTTGATTTTTTTTATTTAACCTCTCCCTCAAGCATTGAGAAAAAAATAGAACATATTGATAGCAATCAATACATTCCTATGGACTATTCAAACATATTTCTAAATATATTTGAATTCTTAGATATCGAAAAAAAAATAGTTAAACAAAGAAAACAAAAATGAAAAAAAAGAAAAAAAATAATAAAAATTTTGATCAAAAACAGTCAAGTTTTTATTTTGAGGATTATTTAGAAACTAATAAAAAAAATAAATTTTCACAAAAGAACAATCCATTTCAGGACAGAATTTATCTTCTTTTTTTTTTATTTTTTTCATTAATACTGATTTTTAGTATTAGAATTATTCATATTTCCTTAAATAAAATTCAAATATTTAATTACGAAACAACAAATCAGAAATATACACCATTACGAAGAGATATAATTGATAGAAACGGTATTTTAATATCCAGAAACATTAAATCTTTTCATGCAGCAATTAACCCAAGATTAGTAAAAAATAAAGAAAATTTTGTTATTAAATTAAGATTAAACTTCCCTAATTTTCCCATTAAAAAAATAGAATATCAATTAGATCAAAATAAATATTTTTATTTAAAAAAAAGAATCACACAAAATGAAAAAGAAAAACTCTGGAGTTTAGGAGAAAAAGGGATAATTTTTGAACCTTTTCAATCAAGGATCTATCCCCACGCTAACTTGTATAGTCATATAATTGGACAGGTTGATTATGATAACTACGGTATCTCAGGTGTTGAAAAATATTTTGATAAAGAACTAAAAAATAAAACCGTAATAAATCAACCCCTCGAGCTTACATTAGACACAAATATACAATATTTAATAAGTAAAGAACTAGATAAAGCATTAAAAACTTTTAATGCGACAGGAGGTGGCGCTTTACTTCTTGATGTAGAAAGCGGAGATATCTTATCATTAGTTTCACTGCCGAATTTTGACATAAATACTAGAGCCTCAATTAAAGATAAAAAATATATTAATAAAATTACCAAAGGCGTTTATGAGTTGGGTTCAATTTTTAAAACTTTTACAATCGCACTTGCTTTAGATCAGGACTTGGTATCTCCTCAAACTATAATAAAAGATATACCACAATCTATTAAATGCTCTAAATATGAAATTTCAGATATAAAAGATTTTCCAAAGGATTTATCTGTTGAAGAAATATTAGTAAGATCTTCAAATATTGGAACTTTATTGATAGCTAGAAAAATAGGTAAAGAAAAATTCAAAAAATTCATTGAAAATTCAAATTTACTTAGAAGTCCAGATTTACAATTAGAGGAAGTAGGGAACCCAATAAATTTCAATTGGAATAAATGTAAATTAGAGACCGTTTCATATGGGCATGGTATAACCACTACTCCACTTCAGGCAACAATAGTTTATGCTGCTTTATCCAATGGCGGCAACATTATTAAACCAACTCTTCTTAAAAAGAAAAATACATCAATTAAAAAAAGATTAATTTCAGAAAAAACAAGTAAAAAAATTAATAAAATTTTAAGAAAGGTTGTTACAGAAAAAGAGGGTACAGCGAGCCTTGCAGATATAGAAGGATATTACGTTGGAGGTAAAACTGGAACATCGCAAAATTATCAAAATAAAAATCAAAACTTAAACTCTTTTATTTCAGTATTTCCAATTCAAAAGCCAAAGTATGCCTTGCTAGTAATGTTAGAAAATCCGCAAATTGCCAAAGACTTAATTTATGATTACAGAGGTACTAAAATTAGAGGGTCCCGGAATGAATCTGGATGGAATTCCGTTTATGTTGCGGGCAAAATAATAAAAAAAATTGGACCAATTTTAGCCATAAAAAACAAAGATTTTAATAATCAACATGTTGTTAAAAAAGTTAATTAAAAACCTTTCTCCTGAAAAAAAAATAATTCAAATAAGAGGTTTGGCGATTGACAGTAAAAAAGTTAAAAAGGGATTTATTTTTTTTGCAATTAAAGGGCATAAATTTAATGGAGAAAAATTTATAAACGATGCTATTAAAAAAGGAGCCGTTGCGGTTGTATGTTCAAAAAATACTAGTTATAAAAAAATAGATGTTCCTACAATAAAAACATCAAACGTTAGACATCTGTTAAGTGAAATTTCGTCAAAGTTCTACAAAAAAAAACCAAAAAATATCATAGCAGTTACAGGCACAAATGGAAAAACGTCTGTAGCGGAATTATTTTATCAAATCTTAAGTTTAAATAATATCCCAGTTGCTTCAATAGGAACACTTGGAGTCAAATATAAAAATAAAGTTATAAAATCGAAATTGACTACACCAGATACTATTTCAATTCATAAAATTCTGAATAAAATAAAAAAAAACAAAATTGATAATGTAATTTTAGAAGCATCTAGCCACGGATTACACCAAAATAGACTTGATCATTTAAAATTAAAGGCAGGAATTTTTACTAATTTTAGCCAGGATCATCTTGATTACCATAAAACTATGGGCTCATATTTAAGTGCAAAATTGATTTTATTTAAAAAAATTATTGATCAAAAAAAAACAATCATCTCCGATAAATTATTAAAAGAATTTTTAATTTTGAGGAAAATCTCAAAAAAAAGAAATTTAAGATTAATAGATATAAATTTAACCAAAGAAAAATTAAAAAAAAAATTAAGTCTAAAATTAAATGAATTTCAAATGACAAATCTATCTATGGCAGTAGCAGCGGCAAAATTATGTAATTTAAAAGAAAAAAAAATTTACAATTCATTAGGTAAGATTAAAGATGTAGACGGTAGACTTGAACTTATCAAAACTTTTATAAATAATATTAAAGTTTATGTTGATTTTGCTCATACACCTGACGCTTTACTTAAATCATTGAAGGCTTTGAAAAAACTTAATGGAGACAACATATCAGTTGTTTTTGGCTGTGGGGGAGACAGAGATTTTAAGAAAAGACCCTTAATGGCTAAAATTGTTAGTTCAAATAGCAAAAAAATTTATGTAACTGATGACAATCCTAGAAATGAAAATCCAGAAAAAATTAGAAAAGAGATTATTGATAATTTAAATAATAGAAATTTTTTTAATATCGGTAGCAGAACTCAAGCAATTAAAAAAGCTATTTTAAAAGCAGAACCTAATGAGATTATTTTAGTAGCTGGAAAAGGTCATGAGACACAACAAATTTACAAAAAAAAAAATTACATCAATTTCAGATAAAAAAATTATAAAAGGACTTAAATTAAATTTAAAAAAGATAACAAATAAAAATCAAAACTTTAAACAGAATAGAAAAATTTTAAAAGAGATAAGTAATTTTAATGTCGATAATTTTCATGGAATTTCAATTGACTCTAGAAGTCTCAAAAAAAATAATCTTTTCCTAACCTTAAAGGGTAAAAAACTTGATGGAAGTTCATTCATTTCAAACGCTTTAAAAAAAGGAGCAAAATATATAATTTCTTCAAAAAATTATAAAAAATTTAGAAGTAAAATTATTAAAGTAGATAATGAAATTAAATTTTTAAATAGATTTGCTTCGAAAAAAAGAGATTACACAAAGGCTAAAATTTTTGCTATTACCGGAAGCGCTGGCAAAACTTCTCTTAAAAATCTTTTGAGTGATCTATTACAAAATTTTGGAGAGACTTTAAGATCCCCAAAATCCTATAACAATCGTTACGGAGTTCCTCTAAGCCTTTCTCAATTAAATGTAAATCATAAATACGGGGTTTTTGAAATAGGTATGAGTAAAGCTGGAGAGATTAAAGCTTTATCAAAATTAGTTAGGCCTAAAATAGCTATCATTACAAATGTTGGTGAAGCTCACATAGAAAATTTTAATAGCCTTAAAGGCATTGCAGATGCAAAAGGCGAGATAATCGAAAATATAGATAAAAATGGGACAATTATTCTAAATAGGGATGATAAATATTTTAATTATTTAGCTAAAAAAGCAAAATCAAAAAAAATAAAGATTATTTCATTTGGAATTAGTAAAAAATCTGATGTGCATCCAATCTTAATTTCTAAAAGTAAAACAGGAGATATTTTAAAAATAAAAGTTAAAGATCAAATTTTGAGAGTTAAAAATAAAAGTATTAATATTCACAATATTCTCTCCTCGCTAGCTTTATTAAAAGAACTTAATTTAGATTTAGAAAAGATAACTGATAGTTTTCAAAATTTTATGCCAACGGAGGGAAGAGGAAAGATACATATTGTGAAAAGATATAAAAAGAAGTTCAAATTAATCGATGAAAGTTATAATGCGAATCCTATTTCTATGAAAGCTGCAATTAAAAATTTTGATACTATTAAAAAAAATAAATTTAAAAAATATTTACTACTTGGTGATATGCTTGAGCTTGGTAAAAAATCAGAAGTGCTTCATAAGGATTTATCAAGAGTTATTAACAATTCTAATATTGATAAAGTGTTCGTAAAGGGCAATAAAACACTTACCACTTACAAGAATATTCATAAAGTAAAACGCGGAAATATTTTTCAATTAGAGGAAGATGTGGATTTTACTTTAAAAGATATTATAGCTAATAATGACTATTTAATGATTAAAGGATCAAATGCAACTGGGCTAAATAATTTAAGCAAAAGGATGATTAAAGGTAATTAAATGCTATTTCACTTTTTTACTTCTTTGATAGATCAATACTCTTTTTTTAATGTATTTAAGTATTTAACTTTTAGAACAGGTTTATCTGTCATGACCTCTCTTGTAGTAGTTTTTATAATTGGTGCACCATTAATAAAATTATTTTCTGAAAAAATGATAACAGGGCCAATAAGGCAGGACGGTCCTATAGACCATATAGTTAAAAAATCTGGCACACCAACTATGGGTGGAGTGATAATAATAATCGGAATTATATTTAGTACTTTGCTTTGGGCAGATTTAACAAATATTTATGTTTGGACCTTAATATTCGTTTCTTTAAGTCTTGGTTTGCTCGGACTAATCGATGATATACTTAAAATTAAACTTAAAAATTCAAGTGGATTAAAATCAAAATACAAATTTACTGGTCAATTAATTATAGGATCAATTGCGTTATTTATACTAATTAAATATTCTAACCACGAATATTTATATGATCTCTATTTTCCCTTTTTTAAAAATTTAATTTTACATATGGGATTATTTTTTATTCCTTTTGCTTTATTTATTATTATAGGAGCGTCAAATGCAGTTAATTTGACTGATGGATTAGATGGTTTAGCTACAGTGCCGGTAATGTTGGTAGCACTCTCTTTCACTCTCATATCTTATGTTGTTGGAAATACAATTTTTTCTGAATACCTTCAAATTCAATATATTCCAGATGTTGGTGAGCTTTCAATATTTTGTGGTTCAATCGTTGGATCCTGTTTAGGGTTTTTATGGTATAACGCTCCTCCTGCTAAAATTTTTATGGGAGATACAGGATCCCTTTCTTTAGGTGGTTCACTAGCAGCAATAGCAATAATTGTTAAGCATGAAATTGTTTTAGCGATAATCGGAGGATTATTTGTTCTTGAGACCGTCTCGGTTATTATTCAAGTTATATCGTTCAAGTTGACTGGCAAAAGAATCTTTAAAATGGCTCCTATACATCATCATTTTGAAAAAAAGGGATGGGCTGAGTCAACGATCGTTATTCGTTTTTGGATAATAGCAATAATTTTAGCTTTAATAGGTTTAGCTACATTAAAACTTAGGTAGAAGATGCTATCCATTAAAAATTTTAAAAATCATTCATTTTTGGTATACGGTTTAGGATTAACCGGAAGATCAGTCGTAAATTTTTTTAAAAAAAATAATATAAATAACTATAAAGTTTGGGACGATAAAAAAAAAAAATTATTTAAAAGCAAAAGAGCAAAAAATCTTTTAAAAACATTAAAAGAGGTTGACCATATAGTTTTAAGTCCTGGAGTAAACTTTAATACAACAAAAAATAGAAATTACTTAAAAAAATATTATCACAAAATAATTACAGATATAGATTTAATTTTTATATTAAAACATTTCTTCAAAAGTATTGTAGTTACGGGAACTAATGGAAAATCAACAACTTGTAAAATTTTAGCTCATGTGCTTAAAAAAAAATATAACATAGTTTTAGGAGGAAATATTGGAACGCCCATACTTAACCTTAAAATCAAAAAAAATAATGTTTTAATAATTGAAGCTTCTTCATTTCAACTTGCATATTCTAAATTTATATCACCAGACTATGCACTTTTATTAAATATCACCAATGATCACCTAGATTGGCATGGAAGTATGAAAAATTATATAAATGCGAAATTTAAGATTTTCGAAATTCAAAAGAAAAATCAGTACTCGATCTTAAATAATAAATTAAAAAAAGACTTTAAAAAAAGAAATTTCCAAGGAAAATTAATTATACCAAAACTTGAAACGTATAAAAAATTAAAACCAAAATTAAAAAATCTTTACCTAAAATCTGATATAAACGATGAAAATATGTCATTTGTTTATTCTTTAATTAAATTATTAAAGATTAAAAATGAATCTTTCTTAAAATCATTAAATAATTTTGTGGGACTTCCGCATAGATATGAAATATTTTTTAAGAAAAAAAACTGTGTATTTATTAATGACTCAAAAGCGACATCTTTTCAAGCAACTAAATTTGCACTTGAGAATACAAAAAATATTTTATGGATAGTTGGAGGCTTACCTAAAATAAGAGATAAAATAAGTTTAGAAAAAACAAAAAAAAATATTTTGAAGGCATATATTATTGGTAAGAATACAAATTTTTTTAGAAAACAAATTCAGAATAGGGTAAAATTTAAAGTTACCAAAAATCTAAAAAATTCAATTATTCAAATTGTTAAAGATATAAGATTTTTGAATAAAAAAAATTATTCAATATTATTTAGCCCTGCTTCAGCTTCATTCGATCAATTTTTAAATTTTGAAAAAAGAGGCAAAATATTTAAAAAATTAGTAACGGATTATGCAAGAAAACTCATTTAAATTTTACTTTATAAATTGCTGGCGTAATATTGATAAAAAAATTTTTATTTGTTTTGTTACTTTATTTTTCCTAGGCCTTTTTTTTTCTTTTTCATCAACGTCTTCTTTGGCGGGGGAAAGACTAGATAAAGATTATTATTTTTTCTTCTCTAAACACTTAATTTTCACATTTTTTTCTTTAATTATTATGACTTTTTTTTCAATGATAGAAACATCGCTTTTAAAAAAATTCATAATTCCATTATTCATCATATCTTTTTTTTCTTTAGCATTAGTACCAATAATCGGAATAGAAGTTAAAGGTGCGAAGCGATGGCTAGATTTATATTTTTTTAGATTACAACCAATTGAGTTATTAAAACCTTTTTTTATTTTGGTAACAGTGCAAATTTTAACATCAGAAAAATTACAAAGTTCAAAAGTAAAATATCTTTTTAGTTTTTTATTATTGGCATCAATAATCATTCTACTTATTGACCAACCAGATCTTGGGCAGTCCATTCTTTTAGTAGGAACTTGGATAGCAACAGTTTTTATTTCAGGTGTAAGCTTATTATTTGTATTTGGTTTTTTTTCAATTTTTTTAATTTCAATAAGTTCATTATTAGTTTTAATGCCTGAAAAATTTGGTTATATAATTAATCGTTTAGTTACTTTTATTGATCCAAGCAAAGGAGATAAATTTCAATCATCTTCAGCGTTAGATGCAATAAAGTTAGGTGGATTAAAAGGACAAGGTATGGGAGAGGGTATTTTAAAAGATAGCGTGCCCGAAGCTCATACCGACTACATTATTGCGATTATATCTGAGGAGTACGGCTCAATTATATCAATAATGATAATTTCAATATTCCTTTATATATCATTCAGAATTATCAAAAATTGCATAAATCAAAAGGATAAATTGGAAAAAATTTCTTTGTGTGGTCTCTCAGCTCTTCTTATATTTCAGACATTTATACATGTAGGCGTCAATACTAACCTAATCCCAACAACAGGAATGACTTTACCTTTTCTGAGTTATGGTGGATCTTCTTTAATAGGAAGCTCTATTCTTGCAGGAATAATTTTGAATTACATAAAAAACAAAACTTATCTTTATGAGTAAAAAATATAAAGCTGTTATATTAGTAGGTGGAACAGGAGGTCATGTTTTCCCAGGTTGTAATCTTGCAAAACATCTTATTGAAATGAATTATAACGTAGATCTAGTATCTGATAAACGAGGATATAAATATTTAGAAAAGTATAAAGATTTAAAAATTACAATATTACCATCAAAACCTTTTTTAAACAAAAACCTTATACACTTATTTTTTTCGTCTATTTTTATTTGTTATTCAATTTTAAGATCATTAATTTTTCTTATAGTAAATAGACCAACAATTATTTTTGGGATGGGAGGATATGCTTCTTTTCCAATGAGTATTGCTGCAAGTTTTTTAAAAATAAAATTAATCATATATGAAAATAATTTAATTTTAGGTAAAGCTAATAAATATTTAGTTTCATCAGCTAATAAAATTATGGTTTCATCTAAGGCACTTGAAGGAATTCCAAAAAAACATCAATATAAAATTATTGAAATAGGGAATATTATAAATAAAGAAATAATTAACTTTTCAAAAAAAAATTTTAAAAGGGATAATAGAAAACTTAATATTCTTATTCTCGGAGGTAGCCAAGCAGCTAAAATATTTGCAGAAACATTACCTCAAATTTTTCAAAAATGTCTTGAAAATGGTATAAATGTAAAAATTTATCAACATTGCTTGAAAAGCCAAAATGAAAAATTAAAGATATTTTATGAAAAAAATAAAATAGATTATGATATTTTTAATTTTAGTAATAATCTTATTAATTATTTCTCAAAAGTAGATTTAGCTATTACTAGGTCCGGATCATCTATTTTGGCAGAGCTTACAAATGCTAACATACCGTTTGTTTCAGTACCCCTGCCATCATCAGCTGATAATCATCAGTATTTAAATGCCCTTTATTATACACAAAAAAAATTCGCTTTTTTAATTGAAGAGAAAGATCTAAAAGATAAGCTTTTTAATTTGTTAAAAGAGATTTACGATGACAATTCAGTATTAAGCAGGATCGAGAGTAATCAAAGACAATTTTCTGACAAAAATGTCTTCAAAAATATAAATCAAATATTAAAAGAAGTAATTAATGAAAAAAATTAATTTAGGACAAAAAGAAATTATTCACTTTGTTGGCATCGGAGGTATCGGAATGAGTGGATTGGCCCAAATTATGAAAAATATGGGTTTTAAAATTCAGGGAAGTGATCAAATTAAAAATAAAAATACAATTAGTTGTACAAGAGCGGGTATTAAAGTTCATATTGGACACTCTAAGAAAAATGTAAAGAGTTCTACAATACTAGTAAAATCTTCAGCTATTCAAAATAATAATAATGAAATTCAATACGCTCGTTCAAAAAAAATCCCAATTTACTCAAGAGCCGAAGTTCTTGCAGACGTAGTATCTTTAAAAAAAAACATTATCATAACAGGCTCCCATGGAAAAACAACCACTACATCTTTAGTGGCAAAAATTTTGTCGGATCAAAAATTAGATCCAACGATTGTAAATGGTGGAGTAATAAATTCTTTAAATAGTAATGCTAAATTAGGAAAAGGTGAATGGGCAATACTAGAAGCAGACGAGTCTGATGGCAGCTTTCTAAAATTACCAATTAATTACTCAATAGTCACTAATATTGACTATGAGCATTTGGATTATTATAAAAATTATAAAAATTTAGAAAATTCATTTATTAAGTTTATAGAAAAAACTCCACCTACAGGCAAATCTATTGTTTGCATAGATAGTAAAAATTTAAGAAAGATAATAAAAAAAATTACAAATAAAAATATACTTACTTATGGTTTTACAAAAAATGCTGATTATCAAGTTTCAAATATTAAGTACAATATTGATTATTCTATTTTTGACTTAAATTACAAAGATTTAAAGAAAAAGAAAAAAAAGATTAAAAATATAAAATTAAAATTATTAGGAAAACATAATGTTCTTAATGCTGCAGCTGCTATCACCGTATGTTTAAATCTAGGTGTTAATGAAAGTATTATTAAAAAATCTTTAAAAAAGTTTTCTGGTGTTCAAAGAAGGATGACAAAGATTTTTTCAAAAAATAAAAATGACTTTTATGATGACTATGCTCACCATCCTACTGAGATAACATCTATTTTAGAAGGTGTAAGAAATGTTTATAAAGATAGAAAAATAATATCTGTTTTTGAACCCCACAGATATTCTAGAGTGCTTTCATTAAAAAAAGAATTTGCCAAGTCTTTTTTGAAATCAAATTTAGTTCTTTTATGTCCTATTTATGCTGCTGGGGAAAAGAAAAATTCCAAATATAATGTTGTCGAATTTGCGAAATTAATTTCAAAATACTCAAGAACCCAAGTAATAATTGTGAAAAATAATAATGAAATTGAAAAATATTTTAACAAAAGTTTGATTAGTGATGAGATAATAATAGGCATGGGAGCAGGAACTATTTCCAAATACATGACGGAGCTTAAAACTGTTTTATGAGCATGAATGAACAACTAATAAAGAAATTTAATAAAAATCTATCAAACAATATTAAACTTTCTAATTACAGCTGGTTCAATTTAGGGGGACCAGCTGAATATCTTTTTAAACCTGAAAATAAAGGTCAACTAATTGAATTTTTAAAATTTAATAAAAAAAATAATCTTAAGATAACTATCTTAGGAGCAGGTTCCAATACTCTTATAAGAGATAAAGGTATTAAAGGAGTAGTGATAAAGCTTGGATCAAGTTTTTCTAATCTCAAATTAATCAACAAAAATATGATTGAAATAGGCGCTGCAACGTTAGATCGTAAAATTTCAAATTTTGCTAAAGATAATGGGATAGGAAATCTTGAATTTTTGTCATGTATTCCAGGTTCGATTGGCGGAGCAGTAATAATGAATAGTGGATGTTATGGAAATGATATTTCAAAAGTTTTAGTTTCAATAAAAGCAATAGATATTAATGATTGTATAGAGAAAGAGATTAAGCGAGAGGAGATAGAATTTTTTTACAGAGGAAATAATTTATCTACAAGTTTAATTATCACTTCAGTAATATTAAAAGGTTTGCCTAATTTAAAAGAAACAATAGAAAAAAAACAAAATGAAATGATAGAGAGAAAAAAAATTTCACAGCCAAGTCAAATAAAAACGTGTGGAAGCACATTTAAAAATTTGAGTAGTGAAAAAAAAGCTTGGCAGATTATAAAAGAAACTGGATGTGATTTGTTCAAAGAGGGAGATGCAGTAATATCAAAGAAACATTGCAATTTTTTTGTTAATAATGGAAAAGCAAAGTCTTCGGATATTGAAAAATTGATAAATAAAGTAAAAAAAACAGTGAGCGAAAAAGCAGGGGTTGATCTCGAGTTAGAGATTAAGATTATTGGTGATTAAAAAGAGCTTTAGAAGAGTCCTTGTGGTCCTTGGTGGTAATTCAGGAGAGAGAGCCATAAGTCTACAAAGTGGTAAAGCTTGTGTAAAAGCACTAAAAAAAAAGAGATACTCCGTATCAACTTTTGATCCAAAATTTAAAAGTCTGAATTTAATTAATAAAGAAAAAATAGATGTTATCTTTAATGCTCTTCATGGAAAAGATGGGGAGGATGGAATAGCTCAAAGTTATTTTGAATATCTAAGAGTTCCATATACTCACTCTGGTGTCATTAGTTCTTACAATGCAATGGATAAAATTATTTCTAAAGAAATTTTCATTAAAAATAAAATTTTAACACCTAAATATATCACTATAAATAGAAAAGGGATTACCAAAACAATTTTAAAAAGGTTATTATCTTCTAAAGGAATAAAGTTTCCTGCTGTTATTAAACCTATTAATGAAGGATCAAGTTTAGGTGTAATGATACCAAAAAATTATTTTGAATTAAATAAATCAATCAAAATTCTTTTTAAAAAGTATGATCGATTAATGATCGAACAATATGTTGGAGGTCAAGAAATACAAGTAGCAGTAATTAATAAAACTGCACTTGGGGCTATTGAGTTAATTCCTAAAAGATTATTTTATGACTACAAAGCTAAATATACAAAGGCTGCTAAAACAAAACATATAATGCCAGCAAGATTAAATAGAAAAAAATATTCAGAGGTTTTACGATTAGCTAAAAAAGCTCATAAAGTGTTAGGCTGCAAAAGTGTGACAAGAGCAGATTTTAAATTTTTTAACAACAGATTTTACTTATTGGAAATAAATACTCAACCTGGCATGACAAACCTTTCTTTAGTTCCTGAAATTGCTAACTATCGTGGGATAAATTTTTCAAGCTTAGTAGAAAAAATTTTACTTAGTGCCAGTACAAATCGATGAAAAAACGCTTTTCAATCGCTTTATTTTTGTTATTACTTTTAAGCACTTATTACATAGAAGGAGATCAAAATTTTAATTTAAAATTTAGCGTAGATGAAATTTTGATCGAAAATAACAAAATCGTAGATCAGCAAATTATTAAAAAAAAACTTGCTTTTATTTATGAAACAAACCTTTTCTCTTTAAAAAATAGAGATATAGAGATAAAGCTAAATGAAATTGATATTATAGATAGTTTTGAAATCAAAAAAATTTACCCAAATAAAATTAAAGTCAAAATATTTGAAAAAAAACCAATTGCCATATTGCAAAACAAAAAACAAAAAAAATATTTTACAAATAAAAATCAAGTTTTAAATTTTTTCCAGATAGAACAATTTAAGGATTTACCAATAGTTTTTGGTGATAAAGATAATTTCAAAGTTTTCTATAATAATTTGAGGAAGATAGATTTTCCGATTTCAGAGATAAAGGCCTTTTATTTTTTTGAGACTAAAAGATGGGACATACTTACAAGAAAAAATCAAACCATTAAATTACCAGAAAAAAATTACGTGCAAAGTCTAGAAAATTTTATTGACTTAGAAAAACAACCAAGTTTTAAAAAATATAATATTTTTGATTATAGAATTTATGATCAACTTATTTTAAAATAAGTAATGCAAATAAATGACCCTTATATTTTTATAGAGATTAACAAAAAAGAATTTATTTTTTCAGCTGGTAGAGATAACGAAAATAATACATTTCAAGTTATAGATCATATTTCAATTCCATGCATAGGGATAACAAATAATCAAATATCTGATATTGATTCTATTTATAACTTAATTAGTAAAAATATTCTAAAGTTAGAACAAAAATTAAATTTGGTTTTTAAAGATGTAATATTAGTTTTAGATATTTTTAATTACTCTTTATTAAATTGTTCAGGATTTAAAAAGTTAAATGGATCTCAATTAGTTAAAGAAAATATCACTTATATTATTAATTCAATTAAATCTAAAATTGATGAACTCGAAGAACAAAAAAAAATTCTACATATTTTTAATTCAAAATTTATTTTAGATAAAAATCAAATAGAAAATTTGCCCATAGGATTGTTTGGAAATTTTTATTCTCATGAATTAACTTTTTTTTTAATTGACAAAAAAGACTATAAAAATTTACAAATGTTAATCGAAAGATGTAATTTAAGATTAAAAAAAATAATTTCCAAAAAATATCTAGAGGGAATTAGTTTAATTAATGAAAATTGTAGTAAAGATACTTTTTTTAAAATAAATATGAATGAAAAAAATTGTCAAATTTTCTTTTTTGAAAATTCAACTTTAAGATTTTGTCAAGACTTTGAATTTGGAAGTGATTTGATAATAAATGATATTTCAAAAATAATTGCATTCAAAAGTGAAACTACAAATAAGATATTGTTAAACTCAAATTTTACAAGAATTAACAATTCAGATTTTATCGAAAAAGAGTATTTCGAAAACAAAAATTTTAGAAAAATAAAAAAAAAACTCATTTTTGATATCGCTAGTGCAAGAATTCAAGAAATATCAGAAGTCGTAATTTTTAAAAATATAAATACTATTAATTTTTTAAAAGATAGTGTTCCAATATTTTTGAATATTAATTTTGAAAAAAATATTACCTCTTTGAATGATGCCTTTAAATTATATTTTTCTCAAGGAGATAAATATAAGATTAATTTTATAGATAAAATCTCAGTAGATAAACTTATTACAAATGCTGGTAACCTTGTTCAATATGGGTGGAAAAATGAGGCTTTACCGATAATAAAGGAGAAAAAATCTTTAATTTCTCGCATCTTTGATAAAATTTTCAGTTAAACATTGTTATTTTTAGAAACATTAGTTGTTTTAAGCCAAATGCAATTAATATGTATAAATTCTCAATGTTAAAAATTTACCAACAAACTGTAGACAACCAAGTGAATTTTAGTGGTATTGGGCTACACACTGGCAAACATTGTAATTTAAAAATTAATCCTGGCCATGACAACCAAGGAATAGTTTTTAAAAGAGTAGATTTAAAAGAAAATAATATTATCTATTCAAAATATGAAAATGTCTCTTCTGCAAAATTATGCACTACTTTATCAAATCAATATAACGTCAAAGTTTCTACAGTAGAACATTTATTAGCAGCTTTATACCTAGCTGAAATTGATAATGCCTTGATTGAAATAGACAGCGAAGAGATACCAATTATGGACGGATCATCTAAAGATTTTTTAGATAAGCTATTAAAAAATGATATTAGACAATTAAATAGTAAAAGAAAATATTTAAAAATTTTAGAAAAGGTTGAATTAATTGATGGTGAAAAGAAAATCTCAATTGAACCTAATACTCAGTCTCTAGAAGTTGAATTTCAATTAAATTATAAAAACAAAATAATTGGTAAACAAAAAAATAAAATCAACTTTGAATTAGATAATTTCGATGAAATTTCAGAGTCAAGAACTTTCTGTTTATTTGAAGACATAGAAAAAATAAAAAAAGCTGGTTTGGCTAAAGGAGGATCTTTAGATAATGCAGTTGTTGTAGATAATGACAAGATTATAAATAAAGAAGGTTTAAGAAATGATAAAGAGTTTGTAAACCACAAGATTTTAGATTTAGTTGGCGATTTCTTATTATCAGGTTATAGAGTATTAGGTAAAGTAAATTGCTATCAAGGCGGTCATCAGCTTACTAATTTATTTTTAAGAACTTTGATGCAATCTAAAAAATCTTTTCAAAGTGTAGAAATTAGTCAAATTAAATACAAAGAAAATTCCAGCCAAACTCAACTAAGCAAACTAGCAGTCAGCGCGTAAAACCATAAATTTTTTCTTATATTAAATTTATATATATCTGATATTAGTAGTTTACTATGTTGTTAAGAATTTTTTTTATTTCTATAATTTTTTTATTTTTTATTTCATGCTCAAACAAAAAAGATCAATTAATTTATGAGCCGACTGAAATCATTGATCCATATTCCTCATACAAAGAAGGTTTAGATGCATTTGAAAGAAATGACTATTTTTTTGCAAATGAAAAATTTTCTGAAGCAGAAATAAATTTTGAAAACCCAGAACTAGCTGCTAAATCTGCAATTATGGCCTCTTATTCTCTATATGGAATAAATTTTTATAATGAAGCTAAAGATAATTTAGAAAGATATTTAAAAACTTATCCAGCAGACAATTATGTAATTTATGCTCATTACCTATTAGCGATTATTTACTTTGAACAAATTGGTAATGAAAAACATGACCTAAAGCCACTGCTCGAAGCAGATAGAAAAATAGATTTCTTTTTGAAAAAATATCCCAATAGTGAATATGCTATCGATTTAAAATTTAAAAAAAATTTAGTACAAAACCAATTCGCTGCAAAAGAGCTTTATATTGCAAAATATTACATCTCAGTACAGAAGTGGGTACCCGCTATCAATAGATTAAAAATAATTGTTAACAAATATGATAAGACAGTTTTTATCGAAGAGGCTCTTCATCGATTAGTAGAAATAAATTACCATTTAGGTTTAAAGGAGGAAGCAAAAAAATATGCAAGCATTCTTGGCTATAACTATAATTCTAGCGCTTGGTATGAGCAATCTTATAAAATTTTAAATAAGAAATATGAAATAGCAAAAAAAGATGATCAAAAAAAAGAAAAAGGTTTATTTCAAAATATTATTGATAAAATTAAATAAAATTGATGAGTAAAAAAAGAGAGATAGTAAAAAAATATCAATTAAAATTAAAAGAATTAAAAAAACATAACGATTTATATTTTAACAAAGATAATCCTGAAATATCAGATGCAGAGTTTGATAAATTAAAAAAAACAATAAATAATTTAGAGAAAAGGTACTTATTCCTAAAAAATTTAAATTTAAGTCAAAATTTAGTTGGCGCAACTCCTCTTAATAAATTTAAAAAGATAAAGCATTTAACCTCAATGTTATCATTATCTAATGCTTTCAATGAAAAAGATTTGAAAGATTTCTTAAAAAAAATAAATAATTTTTTGAATGTAAACGATGATAAAATAGAATTATTTTGTGAACCTAAGATAGATGGAATTTCAGCAACTTTGGTTTATGAAAAAGGCTTACTTAAAAAAGGTTTATCCAGAGGTGATGGAAATACTGGAGAAGATATTTTAGAAAATTTGAAAACAATTTCAAATATTCCTAAAATAATAAAATTTAAAGAAGTTCCCGATTTATTAGAAATTAGGTGTGAAATTTACATTAGCAAAAAAGATTTTGAAACAATCAAAAATAAATTTGCCAACCCAAGAAATGCTGCAGGAGGATCTTTGAGGCAAAAAGATCCTAAAGAAACTGCAAAAATTCCACTTAAATACTTTGCTTATGGATTTGGAGTTATACGACCTTTTAATTTTTCTAAACAATCTGAATTTCTCAAAAAAATTTCAGAGTGGGGATTTGTTATCAATCCATTATCAAAAATTGTTAAAGGAATTGAAGAAATCGAAAATGAGCATAAAAAAATTGATCAACTTAGATCATCATTAGAGTATGATATTGATGGTTTAGTTTATAAAGTAAATAATTTAAATTTTCAAAAAAGATTAGGTAATACGTCTAACTCTCCTAGATGGGCTACAGCTTATAAATTTTCTGCTGAAAAAGCTATCACTAAAGTAAAAGAAATTGTGATACAAATTGGTAGAACAGGCGCCATAACTCCAGTAGCAAAAGTTGATCCTGTTACTGTCGGGGGAGTTGTAGTGTCTAATGCCACTTTACATAATGAAGATGAAATTAAAAGGAAAGATATAAGAGTTGGGGATACAATTTTAATTCAAAGAGCAGGAGATGTTATTCCGCAAGTAGTTTCAGTAGACCTTTCAAAAAGAGAAAGTAAAAGCAAGAAATACGTTTTCCCTTCAAAATGTCTATGTGGATCATTAACGATTAAAGAAATCAGTAAAACTACCAAAAAAGAGGATGCAGTAAGAAGATGTATAAAAGGATATGATTGTAAATTTATTTCTAAGGAAAAACTTAAGCACCTTGTTTCAAAAGAGGCAATTAATATCGATGGTTTAGGAAAAAAAGTTATTGATCAATTCTGGAATTTAAAATTAATTAGAGAACCATCAGATATTTTTAAATTAGATTATGAAAAAATAAAAAATCTTGAGGGCTGGGGAGAACTTTCTATACAGAATTTAAAAAAAGCAATAAAAAAATCACAGTTTATTAGTTTAGAAAAATTAATCTTTTCGATCGGCATTAGACACATAGGTCAAGAAAATGCAAAAATATTAGCTAGTTTTTTTGGTTCTATTCAAGAATTCTCAAAGTTATTTGAGTCAAAATTTAGAGATAAAATATTGAAAAATTTAGTAGATTTGGACGGTATTGGCGAAACACAAACCAAGTCAATTGAAAAATTTTTCTCTAATAACACCAATACTAGAATAACTATGGATCTGATTAAGAATTTAAATATTCAAAAGTATAAAACTCAGGTAAATAACGGAAAATTCTCTAATAAAAAGTTTATGTTTACTGGAGGGTTTCAAAAAATGAGCAGATCAGAAGCAAAAACAATTATAGAAAATAATGGAGGTAAAGTTTTAGGTACAATATCAAAAAAACTAGACTTTTTGATAGTTGGGGACTCTAAACCTACAAAAAAAAAAAATAGATCTAGCTAAGAAGCTTAACATCAAAATAATTTTAGAGAAAGATTGGAATAAAATGTTAAATGGCTGAACAAGATTTTTTAAGTTCACTTAATTCTATTGGACTCATTTTATTCTTTAGTTTTTCATAGACTTTCTTGTGATAGCTATTTAACCATTTTTTTTCTTTTTTATTTAGCAAAGATGCTTCTAATAAGGACTTGTCAATAGGAGCCAAAGTTAAATCATCGAAAACATTTTTGTTATTTTCTTTTTTTACGTAAATAAGGTTTTCAATTCTTATTCCAAATTTATTCTTTTCGTAGTAACCTGGTTCATTAGATAGCACCATACCCTCTTTAATCTTTAATTTGTTATTTTTAGAAATAGCATGTGGGCCCTCATGCACGTTAAGAAAATATCCAACTCCGTGGCCTGTTCCATGCGAATAATCTAATCCAATATCTTTCAAATATTTCCTCGCAACTTTATCGACATGTGCTCCAATAGTATTTTTATTTATATTATAGTTCGCTACAGCTATATGCCCTTTTAGAACTCTAGTAAAAATTCCTTTAATTCTTTTGTTAGAATTTTTTAATGAAATTGTTCTTGTAACATCAGTGGTACCAAATTCATATTGCCCACCTGAATCAACCAAATAAATATCACCATTTTTCAAAGTTCTGTTAGTTTTTTTTGTAGCTTTATAATGTATTATCGCTCCGTTCGGACCGGATCCTGAAATAGTGGGGAAACTTGGAAACTTAAACGATTTATTTTCTTTTCTAAAACGATACAATTTTTCTGAGGCGCTGATCTCATTTATTTTTTTTTTGCTAAAATTTTTTTTTACCCAAAAAATAAATTTTGTTAAAGCTACACCATCTTCGATATGAGCTTTTTTAATATTATCTATTTCATTTTTACTTTTAATTGCTTTTAGATGATAAATAGGATCATCGAAATTTAATATTTGATTATTTTTTAAAATTATATTTTTAAAAAAAATAGAACAACTGTTTGCATCAATAATGAATTTTTTTTTATTAATTTTTGAAAGTATACTTTGAACAGACTCTAATTCAATAAATTCCACTTTATTAAATTGTTTTCTCAAAGAAAAAGATATTTTTTTTATATCACAAAAAAATTTTATTTCTTTTTTTTTGTTAATTAAAATATAACTTAAAGGTAAAGGTGCGTACATTACATCTCTTCCTCTTATATTCAGTAACCAAGCATTATTTTCACTCGAAGTGATGAATTGATAATCAGCTCCACATTTATTTAAATTGTGAATAATCTTATTTATTTTTGACTTAAAATTTGATCCAACAGAGTTGTGAGGTAAATTATAAAATTTAGAGTTACTTTTGACAATTTTTCTTTTCCAAATTTCATCAATTAAATTTCTTTTCAACAATCTTAATTTGAAATATTTTTTATCGAAAAAAAAATTTAATGTTTTTTCGGTAAAAAGCTTTGGATCAAAACCAATTATTAATTTTCTATTTTTAAATACTTCTTTTGGCATTCTTTTAGGAAAAGTAACAATTTCAAAAAATTTACCACTTTCATTTTTTGCTTGGGAGGTATACCTTCCATCAATAAATAAATAATTTTTATTTTTTAGGATTAAAGCAAAACCATAAGAACCTGAAAAATTGGATATATAATTTAACCTATCATCACTTCGAGAAATGTATTCTCCAAAAAACTTATCGTTTTTGGGAATCAAGTATCCATCTATTTTCTCTCTTCTAAGGGCTTTTCTAATTTTTTTTATTTTTTCCATTTAAGCATTTTATTTTTTTTATACCTATCCCATCCTGGGCTTCTATATTCCTCATCAAATTCTATCGAGTTATCTTGATTAAATTCAAAATCATCTGTTTCATTCATATTAATTTCATTTTTTTCCACGCTTTTATCTGGAATTTCATTAATAAACCTTGATGGCAATGAGTCCATCCAGTCTCCATGATATGCTCTTTTCATTGCAAAGGATAAATAAGCTTCTTTCTTAGCTCTTGTAATTCCAACGTAAGCAAGTCTTCTTTCCTCCTCAAGTGCGAAATCACCCTTTTCTTCTAAAGATTTTTGATGAGGAAACAATCCTTCTTCCCACCCAGGTAAAAAAACAACTTCAAATTCTAAACCTTTAGCTGCATGTAATGTCATCAAATTTATTTTTGCACCTTCCCACTCTTGATCTATTGAGGTAGCTAAAGCAACATGTTCTAAAAAACTCTGTAGGCTTTCATAGTCTTGCATAGCTCTGAGCAACTCTTTAATATTTTCCAACCTACTTTCATTTTCCAAATCTTTTTTATTTTTAAGCATTCCAGAATAACCAGACTCATCTAATACTAGTTTCAATAAATCAAAATGACTAATATTATTTGCATCTTTTCTCCATTTCTGTATCATTTTAATGAGTTGATCTAGAGCAGTTTTTATTTTTGGTTTGAAATCTCCAATTTCAATTATTTTAATTATAGAATCTTCTAGGCAAAGTTTGTTTGTTTTTGCGAAAGTATAAATTTGATTTAATGTACTTTCACCAACACCTCTTTTTGGAGAACCAATAACTCTTTCTAGTGCAAGATCATCGTATTTTTGATTTATTATCCTTAAGTAACTAATAGCATCTTTTATTTCTGCTCTTTCATAAAACTTAATCCCTCCAAGAACTCGATAGCCAATTCCTAATTGAAGAAATCTCTCCTCGAATTCTCTAGTTTGGTAAATTGCTCTTACTAAAATTGAAACATCATTTAATGAGTATTTTTTTTTAATTTTTCTTTCAATTATATCACTAATCCCTTGAGCTTCTTCCTTACCAGTTCTGTAGCAATTTAGTTTTACTAATTCACCTTGGTTAGACGATGACCACAATTTTTTTCCTACTCTATTAGAATTATTTGAAATTAAATTAGATGCAGTTTCTAGAATATTTTTCGTAGATCTGTAATTTTGTTCTAATTTGAAAACTTTACAGTTTTTATAAATTTGGTCAAAAGTTAAAAAATTTTTAATTTCAGCTCCTCGCCAACTATAAATTGACTGGTCATCATCACCTACACAACAAATATTTTGTTTATCGTTCACCAACAAATTTAACCACTTATTTTGTATAAAATTTGTATCTTGAAATTCGTCAACTAAAATATATTTAAAGTTCTTGTGATAAATTTCTCTAATATCTTTGTGATCTTCAAAAAGTTTTACTGAGAATAAAATTAAGTCTCCAAAATCAAATGCATTTAAATCTTTAGTTTTATTTTGATAAATTTCGTAAACTTTTAAAATAGATTTTATAATTATTTCTGATCTCTGTATTTTCACATCTCTTGGTAATAGACCTTTATTTTTCCATTGATCAATGTGGTATGAAATCAATTGTGGAGAAAATTTTTTTGCATCTAAGTCTTCACCTTTAACTATATTTCTTATTAATTTTTTTTGATCATCAGTATCTAGTATAGTAAAATTGCTTTTATAACCTAGCGCTTCAGCATGTCTTCTTAAAATTTTTACACTTATAGAGTGGAAAGTTCCTAGCCAAGGAATAGCACTCGCACTACCTTTAACATTTTTGATGACGCGATTTTGCATTTCTTTCGCTGCTTTATTTGTAAAAGTCACGCACAATATTTGATTTGGCCATGCTTTTTTTTGATTAATAATATGTATTAATCTAGTAGTTAAAACTCTAGTTTTTCCTGAACCTGCACCTGCAACAATAAGATTAGGTCCCTCAGTGCTCAGAACCGCATCTTTTTGTTCCTTGTTTAATGTTTCAATTAACTTATCTATGTTATTCATATTCAAGAATTTTCTTTTATATACTAGTTACAAAAATAAAAAAATGTTTAATAAAACTTTTAAAATAATTCACAGCAAATATTCAAACCTTTTTAAATTTGTATTTCTCTTAAGATACTTGATAGGGATATTTTTTATCTCTATTTTACTTTTATTATTTATTCCAAAGTTTTTTGATTATTCAAAAAAAAACCAAGAAATTGAGAATTTTTTATTTAAAAATTACAATTTACAACTTATTAGCTATGAAAGAATTGACTACAAGGCCCTTCCAAAACCCCATTTAGAAATTAAAAATGCAAGACTTGTTTCTTCAGATGACATTAATTTGAGCGTTCAATTATTAAATATCACTCCAAAATTGAAAAATATTTACAATTTCTAAAATTATCAAGCAAGTAAAATTATAGTAAAAAAAGGAGTCATCAACTTTGAACTTGAAGGCTATATAAATTTATTTAATTTTTTTAAAAAATTAGAAAAAAACTTCAGTTTAGAAGATTTAAGTATTAATTTTAAACAAGATAACTCGTCTTTATTTAGTGTTAATAATTTTAATTATTCAAATTTTGGTTATAGAAAAAATATAATTTACGGAAAAATTTTTGATAAAGATTTTAAACTCGAGTTTGAAGAAGAATTTAAGAAAGTCGAATTTAATTTATTTGAAACTGGCGTTGAATTAGAATTAAATTTAGATGAAAAAAAAAAACAAAACGTCTTGTCGGGTAATGCAAAATTAAAGATACTATCAACAAAAATAAAATTTGACTTCGAGCTAGATAAAAAATTTTTAAAAATAAAAAATTCATTTTTTAGAAATAAAAATATTTTGTTCGAAAATAAAACCTTGATAATGTATCAACCTTTTTCTCAAATTGAGTCAGAAATATTTTTAAAAGAAATAAATACAAATTTTTTGAGAAAATTAGATTTTAAAAAAATTCTTTCTTATAATGACCTGCTTAAGAAAATTAATAGTAATAATGAAATAACTTATAAAAGTAAGTCATTTAAAAAAAATTTTATAAAAGATTTAAATTTAAATCTTAACACTTCTTATGGAAGAATTTCTTACTTTAAAAATATGACTATTCCAGGTGGAAATGTTGAGTGCTCAGGTAGCACAAATATGGTGGAAAAAAATCCAAAAATAAAATTTGATTGTAAAATATTAATAAACGATCAAAAGAAATTAAAAAAAAATTTTTCAATAAAAAACAAAGATGATAAAAAAATTAATGAGCTTAAAATATCCGGCAAGGTGAATTTGTATAAAAATGAGATAAATCTAGATTATTTAAAAATAGGAAATCAAAATGAAGCCTTAAAAGAGGATTTGGCATATTTTAAAAATTTAATAGAAAAAAATCTATTGAAAGAAAATTTTTTTGGTATTTTTAATTATGAGAATATAAAAACTTTATTATTAGAAATTTCTTAACTTATTTTGGTTTCACCATTTGTGCAGGGTTCATGATTTTATCGTAGTCTTTCTCTTTTATAAAACCTGCTTTTATAACTTCCTCTTTGAGAGTTGTACCATTTTTATGGGCTTTTTTTGCGATACTTGCTGCTTTATCGTAACCAATTTTTGGAGCTAGAGCTGTTACTAGCATAAGCGAGTTATCAAGAAGATGCTTTATTCTTTTTTTATCTGCTTTAATTCCTTTAACGCAAAAAAGCGCAAAAGTTTTAGCAGAGTCACTCATTATTTCTATTGATTGCAAAATATTATGAATAATTAAAGGTTTGAAAACATTGAGTTCAAAATGACCATGAGAACCCGCCATTGTGATACCGTTATGATTTCCAATAACCTTTACACATACCATAGTTACTGCTTCAGTTTGAGTCGGATTAACTTTTCCAGGCATAATAGAAGAACCAGGTTCGTTAGATGGTAAAATGAGTTCACCATATCCAGCTCTTGGTCCTGAGCCTAGAAATCTAATATCGTTTGCTATTTTCATTAGACAAACCGCTGTAGTATTCAGTGAACCGGAAAAATTTACAATTTCGTCATGCGCAGCAAGTGCTGCAAATTTATTAGAGGAGGGTTTAAATGGCAGTTTAGTAATTTTGCTAATTTCTCGTATAATTTTTTTGTCAAAGTTTTTTCTTGTATTTAGACCTGTCCCAACGGCTGTACCTCCTTGAGCTAAATTATAAATCTCTTTTAAAGCGACTTCTATTCTCAAAATACATTTTTTTAGTTGAGAATGATAACCTGAGAATTCTTGTCCTAAAGTTAAAGGAGTTGCATCCTGTAAGTGAGTTCTGCCAACTTTGATAATTTTTTTAAATTCTTTTGATTTTTTTCCTATTTCTTTTTCCAACAATTTTAATGATGGTAATAGCTTCTCCTTAGCTTTTATGGCAATTGCTATGTGCATAGCAGTTGGAAAAACATCATTGGTTGATTGAGATTTATTTACATGGTCATTTGGGTGAACTGGTTCTTTTGTTCCCATTTTTCCACCCATCATTTGTATAGCTCTATTGGAAATCACCTCGTTTACATTCATATTTGTTTGAGTTCCGGATCCAGTTTGCCATACTTTTAATGGAAAGTGATCATCGAGCTTTCCCTTAATAACTTCTTCAGCAGCTTTAATAATATATTTGCTCAATTTTTGGTCTAAGTCTCTATTGTTCGCGTTAACAATAGCTGCAGCTTTTTTAATTATTGCTATGGAATGTATAACTAATGGTCTAACCAAAAAATCACCAATATTGAAATATTTGTTTGATCTTTCTGTAGATGCTCCCCAATACTTATCACCAGGAACCTTAATTTTTCCAATACTATCGAATTCTGTTCTGTATTTCATCTTTGATTCTTTGATATAATACACTTTAATTAAGTAATTATAAAATATAAAGGATACGAAATGAGTAATTTTGAGAGTGTTAAAAAATTTATGAAAACATTTGGTCAAGAAGTTAAGGAAAAAGCCGAGTTTCCAAGCGAAAAAATTATGAATTTGAGATATGATTTAATTCGAGAGGAATTATCGGAATTAAAAGACGCTTTAGATAAAAAAGACATGAAAGAAGTAGCTGATGCTCTAACGGATATTTTATACGTCACTTACGGGGCCGGACATTCTTTCGGAATTAATTTGGATAAATGTTTTGAAGAGGTGCAAAGTTCAAATATGAGTAAGTTAGGTAAAGATGGCAAACCGATTTATAATGATAAAGGAAAAGTTATGAAAGGCCCAAATTACTTTAAACCTAACCTGCATAAATTTGTAGCCTAATGAAAAAAAACTATCATTGGATTCTGTTAGGAATTGCGGCAGGTATAGCAATTTATATGATTGATAAGTATATAATTTAATTTTATAAAAAAACTATCAGATGAATGAGCAAAATAATTTTTCATATTTAATTGATGTATATAAAGAGTCCAAAATGGATGAGGAGAAATTTGTTTATACTCAAAGCATTCATTGGGATAAGAGATATAAAAAAAATCAAAAGTTTTTAGAACTTAATAATTTAATAAATTTTAGAAATAATCGTATCTTATCTGCAGGTTTAGATGACTCTATAAATTTAACAGATAAATTAGATCTATTTCAATTACTAGAAAGTTTTGATGTAAATTTGTTAAAAAAAACTTTACCAGATAAAAATGTTGGCAACTGTGAAAATTCTGTAAATTTTCTAGGATATTATTTTGACTATGGAATCGTTCACCATATTAATTGGTATCAAGATGTGGAAAAATACATCAAAAATAATTCTTTTGTTTTAGAAATAGGCGGAGGTTTCGGATCTTTTGCAAGAATGATTTTAAAAAATAAAGATGTAAAATATTTCTTTATAGAATTACCAGAGGCTAATTTAATGATTAATTATTACCTTCAATCTCATTTTCCAGAAAAAAAAATTTTTAATTATTCTGATTACAAAAAACTAAGTTTAAAAGAAAATATTGAAAAATTTGATATATTTATTTTACCACCAAAAATTTTAGATAAAGAAAATATTAATTATGATTTTATAATAAATACTAGATCTTTTATGGAGATGAATAAGAAAATAATTAATGAATATTTTACTTTGATACAAAATAAAATTAACCAAGGAGGTTATTTTCTTAATGTTAACAGATATTATAAATCAACTGTAGATGAAGATATAAAATTTGAAGAATATCCTTACGATGCTTTCTGGAACGTTGAAATATCAAAAAAAAGTTATCTTCAAAAACATATACATTTTCTTCTTGCTAAAAGAACGAATATTGAGGGTAATATTAGCTCAGAACTTATTGATTTAAAAAAAAAAAATTTAGAACATAAAAGTGCATTTAGAGTAAAATATCATTACTTCAAATCTAATTTAACTCAAATTTTTTTTAATATTGCAAAAAAAATACTACGTTTTTTATTTAGTAAAAAAAAATTAAATAAGATTTCTTCTATAATTAGAAGTATTAGTAAAGATTGAAGAGGCGTTCTGTTGCCAGGTGCCGTTAACCTATTGTAGTTATAAAAGAATTCTAAATCATACAAAACGGCTATTTTTTTTGTAAGCAGCAATAAATATGTAGTGGAAATATTTTATTAAATTTTGAGAGGAAATTATCCAGTTTATCAAATGATTTTAATAGAAAGTTATTAAAAGGTATATAATGTGAGTCTATAATTACTCCTCCAGAATTTATAAAAGTAAAAAATTCTTGATATTTAAAATCATTAATTTCAAAATTAT